>Ga0315549_1000013_pt1 | contig 172558 bp, 169 predicted proteins | sample SalMarSW160200MG_FD_203101 | JGI IMG/M metagenome (GOLD analysis project Ga0315549, IMG submission 203101) | Salt marsh sediment microbial communities from the Plum Island Ecosystem LTER, Massachusetts, United States - Salt Marsh Sediment SW1601-200 ... | reverse complement strand
CAGGTAATAGGCGGTATTGGGAAAGCCGACCGGTTCTTTGGCTCCCCATTTGTCCATTGCCTCCTGCCACTTCTTCTCGGCCTGGTCAACAATCTTGTGGGCACCCCTGATGGCTGCCGATGCAATTATCTTGGACATATCCTCATAACCTCCTTATTATAGCGATGTCGGAAGCCTAGCCTTCCAGCTCTCGCCTCATTTCCATATCGTAGAGTACTCTCTCCCTGGCTTTGTCAATGCCCAGGGCTTTGCGCTTCTTATCAATGTGCGCAATCATCTTATGGGCGGCTTGAATCGGGTCAGGCTCAAAGTCCCACATACCGCCCACCATATCCTCCATGTCTTTGAACAGGTAGTCGGTGACTTCTTTGCTGCCTGTGGTGGGCCAGGTAACGCCGAATACGGTGTAGACGCCTGAGGCAACGAAGTACTGCCCGATGGAGATGGCTTTCTCGCTCATCCACTCCGGTGCCGCCCCGGCGACGGGAAGGTCGCTGATGTCATCGCCCAATCCGCCGTCTTTGACCATGGCGGTGGCGGCTATCAGGATGCGGCTGTTGTCAACGCAGGAGCCCATGTGCAGTACCGGCGGTATGCCGACGGTCTCGCAGACCTCGGCCAGTCCCTCGCCGGCATATTTGGCGGCTTCGGGAACCATGAGCCCGGCTTCGGCACAGGCGATGGCATTGCAGCCGGTAGTAACCACCAGCACATCATTCTTTATTAGCTCCTTAACCATGGTGACGTGGGGCTCATTATGCTTGACCCGGGCATTATTGCAGCCGACCACGCCAGCCAATCCCCTGATGCGGCCGTTGATGATGTTGTCATTCAGCGGCCTGTAGGAAGCCCGGAACATTCCGCCCAGCAGGTAGTTGATGGTTTCATGGCTGAAGCCGGCAATTTGGTCCGTTTGCACGTCAGGGATATAAATATTCCCCTTCCGATTGGGGAAGTTCTCAATGGCTGTCTTAACTATTTCCCGAGCCGACTTCAGGGCATCGTGCTCGTCAAATTCTATGTGCATGGCACCCGTGATTTTGGCTTTGGGCGTGGTGGTGATAATCCTGGTGTGGTAGCACTCGGCCACGGTTTGTATGGACTGCATAATGCACTGGACATCCACCACCATGGCCTCAACCACTCCGGTCACTATCGCCAGTTCCTGCTGCAGGAAATTCCCGGCGATAGGCACTCCATGGCGCATCAATAGCTCGTTGGCGGTGCAGCACATTCCGGACAGGTTTATCCCTTCGGCTCCCTTGGACTTGGCCAGCTCCAGCATTTCCGGTTCCTGGGCGGCGGCGACAATCATCTCGGAAAGCAGTGGCTCATGACCGTGAATGATGATATTCACCTCGCTTTCCTTGAGCACTCCCAGGTTTGTCTTACCCAATACCGGTGCCGGCGTGCCAAAAAGGATATCCTGAAGCTCGGTAGCAATCATGCTGCCGCCCCAGCCATCACCAATAGCTGCCCGCACCCCCTGCTTGAGCAGGTTTTTATAGTCCTGGTCGACACCGATGTGGGTTCGGTGCATTATCTCCACAATCTCTCTATCTATGCCTCTTGGGGCGATGCCCTGCTGCCGCCATAACTCCTGGCGCTTTAGCGGGGCCTTCCTCAAGGTAATAAGCTCACCTTCCTGATTACCAAACTCGGCCAGGGCCTTCTCACCTACATCAATGGCTATTTCGTTGTTACTGCGGTCGCCAATCTCTATACCCCAGTCCAGGGCCAGTTGCAGCAGCTTCTGCTCGTCCTTAATCTCGTAGCCTGGGGCTTCTCCCTTGGCTACCGCCAGGAAGAGTTCAGCTACCCCCCGGCCGTGGTCCGAGTGCGCGGCGGCACCACCGGCGACCATGCGGATGAAGTTGCGGGCGGCGATGGTCTCGGCGGTAGCTCCGCAGATACCCCGCCGTTTAAGCTTATCCTCCGGGGTTTCCTCCTTGCCTTTGGGCAGTGGTACACGGCACGGCCCCATGCCGCAGTTCTTGCAGCAGCTGCCCACGGAACCTATGGGGCAGGGCTTCATTGCATCAGCCCTGTCAAAGACGGTATTAACCCCGTCTTTGGCTGCCTTTTCTATCAACTCAATGCTGGCTTGGTCGATACTCTTCTGTGTCTTTTCTTCTTCTTCCATTTTTTTACCTCACTTATTTTGCGGTCAGGTCCGCTATCATTTCCCTGACCAGTTTTATTGCTTCGGGGTGTCTCATGATTAAAACGTCACCTCCGGCCAGAAGCAAGACCATAGCTGACATGGCCTCCAGCAGAATGCCTCGCTTCTTGGCATCACCCATCTTGGGGTCTTCTGCCTCGGATATCTTGGCTTCCTTGGCCTTCCATACCTCTTTAGCTATGTTGCAGATAGTAGGGAACTGGAGCTTCTCATCCTGCTGTGTCAGGGCTGCCATCCTCATCCTTTCCATTACCGAGTAACAGTATTCAATGCCATAGCCTATGCAGCTGACGGTAGGGTCTATGACGAGTAAATCGTCGGGAACACCAAGATTGCCAAGCAGGATATTGAGTTGCTTGGCCAGGTTGATGTCTATGGGTGTTGAGGCAACTACAGTATGCTTGTAGCCAATGGCGGCGGCACCAATCTTCTTGTAGTCGCCTTCTTCAAGCGGTCCCAGAATCAGGCTCTTGTCCTGGACAATCTCGGCGACGGCTCTCAAGACCTCGGTGTCCTTGTCGTGGTTGGCTGTGCCCCAGACAATCAGGGGTACATCAATAGCATCGGCCACCTTTTTAACCACCTGGGCGGCTTCGTCGGCCGGGCGGTCCATTCCGTTGGGGTCCGTGCTGACCATTTGCAGGCATATCATTTCGGCTCCGTAGTCATTGATGCACTTCTGTGCCCAGGCAACCGGGTCATCGGTAACACCGGCGAAAGGCTCCATGATGGCTTCCGGCCACTCATCAGGAGGACAATCGTAAACATCCATGGCTATCTTGGGCAGGTTGGGCATCTCACCCTCAAAAAGATAGAAGGGATAGGCTGTTTCACCACCAATAGTCACCGCTTTATCGCCCTTGCCCAGTGTTATCTCTTTAATCTTACCGCTGTAGGCTGTCTTTGGAATCTCGAACGCCATTTCTCCTCCTTTGCTCAGGCTGGGTTCTTCCTTTTTTCGCTGCCAAACCAGTCTTCACTGTACCAGTATCTCTCGCCATTTTGCAGGTATTTCAGCTTGTCATCTCTGCTTTCGAGCTTCTGCCTCCATTTGCCGGGGTCTTCTCCTTCCGGCTTGCCTGCCTCATAGGTCTCCGCCAGTACCTCTACCTCTCCCCGGCCGGGCGCACTCTTTTTTATAACTTTATATTCCATATTTCACCTTCCTTTATGTATTAAGCTAGTCCGGCCGCCACTTTGGCAGCCCTAACTGTATTCATCATAAGCATGGTTATCGTCATGGGGCCAACGCCTCCCGGAACGGGGGTTATAGCCTTGGCCTTCTCTTTAACTGTTTCAAAATCGACGTCGCCTTCCAGGATTCTCTTGCCCTCCGCTGTCGTGCCTACCTGGTTCACGCCGACGTCAATGACCACCACACCGTCCTTGACCATATCGCCGGTAACGGCTTTGGGTTTACCCGCCGCTACTATAAGTATATCAGCCCTCTTGGTATGAAAGCTAATATCGCGGGTCCTGGTATGGCAAATGGTAACGGTGGCATTGGCTCCCGGCGCCTTCTGGAGGAGCATGTTGGCGATGGGTTTGCCGACGATATTGCTGCGGCCGACGACAACTACTTCGGCGCCTTCGATTTGTGTGCCGGATCGGATTAGAAGCTGCTGAATGCCGGCGGGGGTACATGGCAGGTAGTCCGGCTCGCCTATCATCAGCTTGCCCACGTTTACCGGGTGGAAGCCGTCAACATCCTTCTTCGGGTCGATGGCGTAGAGAACTTCTTCCTCGTTTAAGCCCTTGGGGAGGGGTAACTGTACCAGGATTCCGTTAATCTTCGGGTCTTTATTGAGCTTGTCAATAAGTTTCAGTAGCTCTTCCTGTTTGGTCTCCGCCGGCAGGTCATATCTCTCCGAGTAGATACCCAGCTCTTTGGAGGTCTTTTCTTTGGAACCGACGTATACCTGCGAGGCCGGGTCGGCACCAACGAGAACGGTAACCAGCCCGGGTACCACGTTGTGCTTTTCCTTGAGTTCGGCGATTTCCTTCTGAAGTTCCTCCCGAATTTGTCTGGCTACTTCGGCGCCTTTAATGAGTTCTGCTGTCATCTATACCCCCTTTCATTTTTACATATGTTCTCAATGTTGTACTACCTTAAAAAGGCATTTCCATAGCATTCTTTGCTTCGTCCGGGAGAACAATAGAAACAGGTTCGTTATAGTCGAACATAGCCATGTCCACACTCATATCCATCGTCATTTTGTCAAAATCACTACCTGTTAAACCTGATTGTTCCCCGGTAATCTCCATAAGTATGTCGGCCTTTAACCTCTTCATTAGTCCGGTATCCTTGGCTATCCAGCAAACATAGGAAAGCTCCTTAAATGCATCGGCTATTGCTTCCATGCTTTCCCAGTCTACTTCCATATTACCCATTTGTTGCTGGCTTAGCCATTGCATTATACTCGGCATATCCGGGACTATGTTGAAAACGTAGCACTCCGAACCGTCGAAGGTCTCATATCCGGTAAGCTCTATCTGGCCCGGTGATTCCAATGGCGTTAGTTGCTGGTCGACCATATTCAGGTCGAATTCCTCCTTCAGTTCTTCTGTGAGCGGCATTTTCATCCACTGTTCGCCCATTTCAGGTATATCCATTTTCATATACATTGAGTCTTCTAGCATATACATTTCCATGGATGCGTTTTGCATACCTTCTCCCCCCGCGACGCCTTCCATTTCCATAGACATATCCATGGTCATCTTCATCTCTCCGGTTGCCAGGCTGGTAACACCGGAAGTTGTCATAGTCATGCCCATTTTACCCTCATCGGAGCCACCGATGACTTCTGCCGTCATGGTGGTGTCCATGATGAGTTTGTAAGTTTCAGCATCCCTGATGGCGCTCATGGAATCCATTAATATATTCTGCAGTTCACTCTGGCTGAGTTCGGTGCCTTCCGGTGTGGGTTCCGCTCCTTCCGGTGTGGGTTCCGTTCCTTCTTGGTCGGTACAGCCGGGTATGAATAGCAGTGAAAGCATGGCTGCTACTAGTAAGGACAGCAAGACAATTTTAATTACTTTCAACACTTCCCCCTCTCCATCTCGGGTATTATATTGATACCCCGGTTTTACTGAGAAGCCTTTCCATCAGATCGTTAACTGCCGTGACTGCCCTGGATGTGTCCGGCAGGTCGAACAGAGGTCTCTGTTCCATGTCATATCGTTGCATTTCCTCGTCAACAGGAATAGTGGCTGTAGGCGTAATGCCCAGTCTATCCATCTCCTGGCTCAGTAGTGGGTCTATTTCGCCGGGAATGAGGTTGATTATTACTGACTCCCTTTTCACAACGAGTTTAAGTTCTGCAACCAGTTCCCGGATGCTGGCCACGGCGCGCAAGCCCTTGACAGAGTGGTTGGATACCAGGAGAAGCTCATCTATATTCTGGGTAGTCCTGCGGCTCAGGTGCTCCAGGCCGGCCTCGTTGTCCATGACGACGAAGGCATAGTTCTTTGACCAGTCCTCAATCAGCTTACGGATAACCACGTTGGGATAGCAGTAGCATTCCGGGCCCTCGCCCCGACCCATTGTGACCAGGTCCATGCCTTTACTTTCTGTTATGCCTATGTTCAACTGGTACTCCAGATAGGCTTCCTTGGTCATTCCCGGGGGAATATTGAGTTTCTCCCCCTGAAATGCATTGAGTATCCGGCCGACCGTCTGTCTCACTTCAAGTCCCAGGCTCTCAGCCAGATTGGAATTGGGGTCGGCGTCAACAGCCAGGATTGGCTCCAGGTCATTCTTAAGCAGGTAACGAATGACCAGGCTGGCCACCGAGGTCTTGCCGCTGCCTCCCTTTCCAGCTACCGCAATATTAATGCTCAAAACACCTTACCTTGCTCTATTTTTATTATAGCAGTCTACGCTCCTGTTATTAAATTTCCCTGAGTCCACACAGGTGCTTAGAACAGTCCCTGTACCTTGCCGGTCTTGGTGTCAACATCTACCTTTCTGAAGGCCGGGTCGGATGAGGTTCCCGGCATCAGGCTGATGGTTCCGGCGCAGGGGCAGAGGAACTTGGCGCCGGAATAAATCAGGACATCGCGGATGGGCAGAGTCCAGCCCTTGGGGACACCTTTTAGAGTGGGGTCATGGGTAAGGCTCAGGTGTGTCTTGACCATCATAGTGGCATACTCGTCGTATTTGGGGTCGGACTCAAATGACTTGGCTTTGGCTTCGGCCTCGGCGTTCCAGGAGACGCCGTCGGCGCCGTAGACTACTTTGGCGATTTTATCCACCCTCTCCCGCAGCTTCATTTCGTTCGGGTAGAGGAACTTGAAATCGTTGGTTTCGTCACAGGCTTCCTTAACGACATCAGCCAGTTCCAGGGCGCCATCGCCGCCGTCAGCCCAGTGCGTGGATACGGCACAGCGTGCCCCGGCTCCCTCAGCCGCCTTTCTTACCATGGCTATCTCGTCCTTGGTATCGGTATGGAAGCAGTTGATGCAAACCACCGGGTTGATGCCGGATTCCCGGATAACGCCGATAAGGTGCAGCATGTTGGGCAGCCCCTTCTCCAGGAGGCCCAGGTCTTCTTTGGTATATGCTTCGGGCAGGGGGATGCCGGCAACCACCTTGGGTCCGCCGCCGTGCATCTTGAGGGCGCGGATGGTGGTCGTAAGCACGGAAACATGGGGCTTTAGGCCGCTGTAGCGGCACTTGACGTTCCAGAACTTCTCGAAGCCGATATCGGCAGCAAAACCGCTCTCGGTAACGTGGTAGTCAAACATCTTCAAGCCGATGCGGTCAGCAATGATGGATGACTGGCCGACGGCAATATTGGCAAACGGTCCAGCGTGCACCATGAGGGGTTGATATTCTACTGTGGAACAAAGCGTTGGGTTGATGGTATTGCGCATCCAGGCGGTCATGGCACCGCCTACCTCAAGGTCACCGGTGGTAATCGGTTTGCCCTTCTTATCGAACGCCACGGTAATTTCGTCCATTCGCTTTCGCAGGTCGGTCAGGTCGGTAACGATGGACAGCATTGCCATTAGCTCGGAACTTACGGCGATGCCGAATTTGGACTGCATGGTGAAACCGTCCATGCGGCCACCGAGTCCGATAATAATATTGCGCAGGCTCTGGGCGCAAAAGTCCATAATCCAGCCCATCTCTACCCTTGTGGGGTCAATGTTCAACCTGGGCATCCGCGTGAGTCGTGCCAGCTGTTCGTCATCGTAGTTACGCTCGTGCTGCATCCTCGAGGTGAGTGCCACCATGGCTAGGTTGTGGGCGTTCATAATATCGTTGATATCACCAGCGAGCCCCATGGAGAATTCGGTGAGGGGAATCAGCAGGGCATTGCCGCCGCCGGCGGCCGTTCCCTTGATATTCATGGTAGGGCCGCCGGATGGCTGACGGAGACAGCCGCCAACATTCAGTCCCCGCTTGCCCATGCCTTCCATGAGCCCGCAGGAAGTGGTACTTTTCCCCTCGCCCAGCGGCGTGGGGGTTATGGCGGTAACCTCAATGTATTTGCCATCAGGCCTGTCCTTGAGGCGGTCTATAATCTTCAGAAAATCCAGCCTGCACAGTCTGCCGTAGGGGATAATCTCATCTTTTTGCAGGCCCAGTTTTTCCTGCCATTCATCCGGGGTCGGCATGTTCTCTTCAGCCGCCTCCGAGATTTGCCAGTCCTTCATCTTGACTGCATCGTAAGCCACTAGAAACCTCCTGTTGTATTATTTTAAGCTGTACTTTAATTTACGTTTCGGGATGCTTTATCAGGTTGCGTTAAGGTAAATCATGTGCCTGGCAAGTCATCCCGGGACTATCTATCACGGTCTTATTTCGTCAGTTTATAAAATCCTATCTGTCAGTTTTTTACGCTCGGCTGCCTGATTGGGGACATGAGCTTATTGTAGATATTCCTGACCTCTTTGGCAGCGTACAGACTTTCAGAAAAAACAGGACGATTGGCAAGGTCGGCTTTGGTTATAGCCGGGTCATAGGGGATAAATCCCAGGAAATCAAAACCGGGCAGGCTGGAGGTTATGAATTTCCTGTCATCCTCGTTCCGGATTTTATTACCCACGATGGATATACTGTTCAAACCGAGGTCTCTCGCCAGTTCGCTTATAGTCTGGGCTGTTTCAATGCTCCGCCGGCCTGGTTCAACGACAATAATCAGTTTGTCTACGGCTTTCGTTGTACCGCGGGATAAATGCTCTATCCCCGCTTCCATATCCAGGATAACTACCTCATCCCTTTGTACGAGCAGGTGGCTGATTAAGGCCTGCAAAAGGGCGCCTTCCGGACAGTAGCAGCCGGTGCCTCCCCTCTTAATCCGTCCCATTGCCATTACCCTTATGCCCTCAGTTCGCACGGAGTACTTTTCCGGCAGGTCATCAACCTTGGGATTCAGTTTAAAGAAAGAGCCAGACTGACCGGGGCGCACGCCAACACGCTCTTCAATCAGGTCGTCCAGTTCGGATATGGGGGTAATCGCTTCGGGATGGGGAAAACCGAGAGTGGCCGCCAGGTTGGCATCGGGGTCGGCATCAATAGCAATAACAGAAAAGCCCGAATTAGCGAAAATATGTGAAAGAAAAGCTGATAGTAGGGTTTTACCTACGCCACCTTTACCGCTAATAGCAATCTTCATTCAAACCTTGCTTATGACATAATTAAATCTGAGACTTCTTGGGGAAGCACTCAGACTTGAAAAGATGGTTTCCTCGCCTACCCAGAATAGTTTATCGTATGCCGATTTAAAAGTCAAGAAAATATTGCACTTATGACATAGTACTTTTGGAACAGAGTTGGCTGGCTGTTGCCTTAAACAGCCAGTGTGGACAGGTGCTTGATTCTCTTGAGCATGTTGGGGTGAGTGGTAAAAAGCTCCATCAGCTTATCGCCGGTGCTCAGCCGCACTTCCTTCTGCCGTAGCTCCATGAGCTCATCATAGTCTATGGTGCCGTTCATGTCGCGGTCTATTTGTTTGAGTTCATTTATCTCGCCCCAGGCACGGGACGGGTCATTAACAAAGAACGCTTTAACGCCTTCCACCCGTTTTAGTTCCGCGCTGTTTTTTTGGCGGGCGTTGCCGTAAGCCAGCTTGTAGAGCGCCGTTGCCATGTCCTGTGGCTTGTTGCCCAACCTGACGCTCCCCTGGTCGGCGTAGTACTCCCGGATTCTGGAGCCGTAGAGCACCAGGAGATTCGTAATGAAGTACATAATGAGAGCCCCGAGACCGATCAGCGCCGCGTAGCTGCCACCACCCTGCCGGCCGCCGCCGCCAAACATGCCCCGGAACATGAAGCTAAAAGCAATCCAGTACAGTATCAGCGGTATGGCGGAAAGCAGGGTTATAATGGCCATGTCACGGTGTTTGATGTGGGAAATCTCGTGACCGAGCACCGCCTTGAGCTCGTCTCGACTTAGTAGTTTTAAAATACCGCGGGTGACACAAACGCGTCCGTCCCCTCTCGTTCGGCCGAAGGCAAAGGCATTGGGTATATTTAGCTGGGAGATGCCGACCCTGGGCTTGGGGATATCGGCGGTGTGGGCGAGTTCCGTCACCATACGGTGCAGCTCCGGCTCCTCCCTTTCCGATACCCACTTTATCCTCATTGTCCAGCCGACCATCGCCGGGCCAATCAGGTACTGGATGCCGAGGAAGACAAACGCCAGTATGATATAAACCAGCGCACTTCCGGCGCCAATCCAGGTGCCGATGCCGACGATAACGCCGTATAGTATGCCCAGCATTAAGGCAACGAGTAGGAACATTCTGGTTTGCAGCCACATGTTACCCCTCCTCGTATTATTGTATATCATCAGATTGTAATGAGCAATAAATCCAGACGGCGATTCTGCCTTTGGTTAACGTTTTTGCCTTAACCCCAATCCCCCCTTAGATATCTCTTCCCACCCGCCGCCCTCTTAACATCAGCAGCTAGTCCCATAGTTTTCTCCCCGTCACCCCACAGAGAGTCTAGGAGAGGCGAAGCCTCTCCTTAAAAAACCTTCCCCCTCTCCAAACATATTAATTACGTTGTTCATACTATCTCCAGTTTGGAGAGGGAGACCAAGGGGGTGAGGCAGGTGTATATATCTTTTCCCACCCACCGCCCTCGTATCCTACTGCTTTACCGGCTCGGGGGTAACCCCATCCGCTGTCATTCCTTCAGGGTGCTGGCGTCGGAATAATGACCGAGTCCTCGGTGACCTCAACGCCTCTCTTGCGAGGAAGCCACCGAGGACTACTAATAACAGGATATGAATTATCAGTAAGACAGGTTTTGTGACTGCCGTCAGCATTCATAACCCAGATTTCGTCTCGCCAATGCTGCTTCTCCCATGTGGTTACCATACCGATATCCGAATGGAAATAAGAATGTTCAATTACCATTTTATACTCATTGGAAACGAAAACAATCTTACTACCGTCAGGTGACCATGCAGGTCGAGAATAAGCTATCATATCCTTACTCCGAGTGAGCTTACGTTTATTGGAACCATCAGCGTCTATCACATAGATATCCGATTTTTCCTCTTTATGGCTGTAGGAAGAAAACACAATCTGAGTGCCATCTGGAGACCAGGTAGGACTGGATTCATCGTAATCCCTGGTATCGGTAAGCTGAGTCAGATTACCACTATCCGCATCAATTACATAGATATCCGAATCAAACCCTTTAGCGCTTCCTGACGAAAACACAATCTGAGTGCTGTCTCGAGACCACTCCAAAGAGTAGGCTTTAATTAACAAACGTTTTTGGTTAGACCCATCGGCGTTCATCACCCAGATTTCTCCCTCGACCGAGTAGATTATCCGAGTACCATCGGGAGACCAGTCAGGACTACCCTCACTGAAATCACTTGTATCTGTAAGCTGAGTCAGATTGCCCCCATCCGCATCAATTACATAGATATCCGAATAATCCTCTTTACTGCTTTTTGACGAAAACACAACCTGAGTACTGTCTGGTGACCACTTCCGAGAACGGGCAGTAATTGACAACAAACGTTTCTGGTCAGAGCCATCGGCGTTCATCACCCAGGTTTCTCCACGGAGCCGGTACATTATTCGAGTACCATCGGGAGACCAGTCAGGACTACCCTCACTGAAATCACTTGTATCTGTAAGCTGAGTCAGATTGCCCCCGTCCGCATCTATCAAATAGATTTTCGTATCCTGCGATATATTGTTATACGAATAGAATACTAACCGCGCACCATCTGGAGACCAAGCAGGGAAGATATGCCTAATATCACTGTCATTTTCGAGGAGACAGAGCTTCCCGCTGCCATCAGTACTCATCACCATAATTTTGCCATAAGTGTCGCCCGCATCATAGACAATGCGGCGGCCATCAGGCGAACATGAGAACTTAAGCTCTTTTACTTTTATGGACACGAGGTTCCTTACGTTACTGCCATCGGCATCTATAATGTATATGTCCCTCCGTTTATTCGGCTCTCCGGAGATGAACAGAATGCGGTCAGGCTCGACAGTAACATTAGCCGTAGCTGAGCGGGTGCCGCTTACCGGGGTAGCTTCAACTTTCACGGTGTCTGTGTAGTTGCCGCTTGTAGCCCCCGCAGTGAAAAACCCGGCTTCATCTATGGTGCCCCCACCGTTCTCCACGCTCCAGGTAAAGACAAGGTTAGAAATGCGGTTGCCATACCTGTCTGCCCCCACCGCCACAAATTGCTGAGTCATTTCTATTCCGATTTCCGCCGGATTGGGGGCAATGCCTACGTGCTCCAGTGAACCTGGTAGGATAGTAATCGTAGCCACGGCGGTGCGAATCAAATCTCCTTTTGTCACCTTAACTTCCACTGCGTCGGCAAAACTCCCTACCACTTCTCCTGCGGTAAAGCGACCGGTCTCAGTAATGGAGCCTGCGTTTTCGTCACTCACTATCCAGGCCGTGTCGAAATCACTCAGGCGTTCGCCATGCTCGTCTGTAGCAACAACTTCAAGCTGTTGATTTTCACCAGCGGCGACCTCAATCGGAGGAACCTCCAATGAGAAAGATAGCTCTTCAGTAACAGGTGGTGCAGGGGTTGGTTCAGGAGTTGGTGCGGGAGCAGGGGTGGGCACTGTTTCCGGCTCTGCTGATATAGTAGGTTCAGGAGCAGGCACGGGTGTGGGCGTGGGCTGTGGAGACGGCTCCTCCTGACAACCAACTACGAGTACCACAAGTGATAATATAAGCGTTATTACTATACTTATAGTGAATATTTTTTTCATAAGTAATACCTCCTGTTAATTTAAATAAAAAAGGGCACCAGCCACCGCTATCAAAACGGTTCCTGTGCCCTTATCACACGCTCATCATCTTCATCCACCAAACGTATGTTGTTTTAAGTTATCTCATATCAGGTAAGTTAATTATATTCATTTGTGAACATTTGTCAATGCCTCCTGAAGTATCCGTACGGTTGTCTTTTAGTCGGTAAGTAACTAGAATAGTATTCAGGGTAAAAAGAAAGGAGTAAATACATGGCTAAGGACCGGTATCCCAGATGTGCCCGGTGTCCCACCAGGGTTTGTGAGAACTGGGGGAAGAAAGCAAGCGACGGCCCTCCGTCTCTTGAAAAAGCGCCCGCCTTCTGTCCCATGAAGCTCATGCCCGGGGTGTATACCGAGGCATTGACTGAATATGATAAGCCGGAGGTACGAGAGTTCGCCAGGCTGGCTTCCATACAGGAGGCCGAGTGCTACGAGCGCCTGCCTGACGGATTGAGAACGAAGCTCCCTCGCGTTGAGGAGTTGATTCAGTTCGCCCGTAAATGCGGTTATAAAAGGCTTGGTATTGCCCACTGTGGGGGACTATTCAAGGAGGCAGGTCTTCTTACCGACATTCTGGAGAATAACGGCTTTGAAGTTGTAACCGTTCAATGCAAGACGGGTGCTTTCCCCAAAGAGAGCCTGGGTTTGAAGCCAACCGAGAAGATTGCCGAGCCGGAATACTGGGAAAGCATGTGCAATCCCATTGCCCAGGCTCTCATCATGAATCAAGCCGGTGTTGACTTGGCCATAATGCTTGGACTCTGTATCGGGCATGATACTCTGTTCATCAAGTACTGTAAGGTCCCGCTGACTGTTATCGCGGTGAAGGACAGGGTGTTCGGGCACAACCCACTGGCGGCCCTTTACCTTTCCGAGAGCTATTATCGCCGACTTAGAAATAAAATAGAATAATAGCGAGAGCTTATACTGTATTGAATCATTTACATGGATAATAATGTTGTAAGGGGGTCCGGGGAAATGGCTATAATTGACATTAGTGTTGTGCCGGTGGGAACGCGGTCGCCTTCGGTCAGCCCGTACGTTGCCGGTGCTGTCAGGATATTGCAGAATGAACCGGGCATCAAATACCGGCTGACGCCGATGAATACGATTATTGAAGGTGACCTGGAGCGGCTCCTGTCTCTGGCGCAAAGGATGCACGACTCTGCCTTCGATGCCGGAGTTATGAGAGTCGTTACCACCATCAGAATTGACGACCGCCGTGACAAGCCTTTGACCATGGACGGAAAAATAGAAGCGGTTGAGGAAAAGCTTGGACGTTAGGTTGAAATAACTATTTATTGTCCTTAGTTATTACCTTTCCGCAACCATTTCAGTATTGGAGAAAGTGATTTAGTGACCCTTACTCATGTTATCGTTCTGCTGGCGACTGGCATCGGGGTCGGTTTTGCCAGTGGTCTTTTAGGTCTCGGCGGTGCCTTTATCATGACCCCTGTGCAGTACCTGGTGTTTACCGATATGGGCCTGCCGACGGATATGGCCGTAAAGCTGGCCTTCGGCACCAATTTGTTGGTTGTCCTGCCCACCGCCGCCAGCGGGGCCTGGCGGCATCACCGGGAAGGGGCAGTATACTGGCGGGCTGCCATTACCATGGGGGTTTGCAGCCTTGCTTTTGCCATGGTCGGGGCTACCGTGACGGCTTACCTCGATGGCGAAAAACTGAAAATTGCTTACGGCGCTATCGTTCTTCTCAGCGGCGTCAGGATGCTTATTGCCCGGCAGCCGAGAACCGTGAGAGAAGCGTTGGATAATACCTGGATATGGATTGCCTGGGCTATCCCCATCGGCTTACTATCGGGAATTTTCGGCATTGGCGGCGCTGTCGTCATGGTCCCGGTAATGGTGCTGGCGCTCAGATTTAAGATGCACACTGCCGTGGCTACATCGCTGGGGATGATGATATTTACCAGTACTGGCGGTATTATCGGCTATATCATCAATGGTATCGGTGTCGCCGGCCTGCCGCCCTATTCTATCGGCTATGTTAATCTGCCGTCATGGTTTATTCTGGTAATGACCAGTGTCGGCATGGCACAGGTCGGCGCCATGATTTCCCACCGGCTGTCCGCCGTGTATCTGAGGTATATCTTTATCATAATAATGTTTTATATGGGACTGAAGATGATGGAAGTCTTTGAATGGCTTGGCTGGCCAATATAAAATATAATAAGGAGGTTATCATGGAGATAAAAATTACGACACTAAGTGAAAACACGGCAACTACCGTTTGTCTGGGGGAGTGGGGTCTCAGTATGCTTGTGGAAGTCGACGGTATGAAAGTCCTCTTTGATACCGGCAGTGGTATTGCCGCAGTGCACAACGCTCATGTTCTGGGGGTTGACCTCTCGGCGGTTGACAGGATGGTGCTCAGCCACGGGCACTATGACCATACCGGCGGCCTCCTTGAAGTGTTGAGGATGGCGGGTCAGCAGGAAATTATCGCCCACCCGGATGTCTGGGCGAGGAAATACGGGAGTATGGAGGGTGGTCCGAAGCGGTATGTTGGTATTCCTTTTCTCAGGGAAGCGCTGGAAGTAATGGGGGCTTCGTTCAATCTTTCAACCGGGCCGGTGAAGCTCTCAGATAAAGTAATGACCACGGGGGAGATACCCATGGTCAACGATTATGAAATTATTGAAAAGTATCTACTTGTCAAAGAGGGTGAAGAATTGAAACAGGACAGCCTTAACGATGACCTTGCCCTGGTTATTGATACTGAGTTCGGGCTGGTGGTTATCCTTGGCTGTGCTCATCACGGCATTGTTAATACCCTGCGGCATGCCATGAATATAACGGGGAAGGAACTGATATACGCCGCTATCGGCGGCACGCACCTCGTTCACGCCTCAAAGGAGCGACTGGAAAAGACAGCGGCGGCGTTGAAGGAAATGGGTGTCCAGTACCTGGGGGCCTCGCACTGTACCGGTTTCGCCTCTTCGGCATATCTGGCGCGGGAGTTCGGTGACAGGTTCTTTCTGAACAACGCCGGGACGAGGCTGACTCTGCCTTTTAAGGAAAATTTATAAAGCTAAATATTTGACTTGACGTATTATTCTATGCTATAATGTATACACAATTTTACCGCTAGGGGTGCTCAGGGCTGAGAGTCCTTCACAAAGTGTGGGACGACCCTAGGAACCTGAACTCGGTAATGCGAGCGTAGGGAAGCGGCAATAACTCAGACCAAGGGTCTGGCATTATCAGCCGAAGCCCTTGGTTTTATTATTTTTATATGGAGGTGCCGGAATGACTCAGTTGGAAATTGCGAGAGAGGGCAATATATCACCTCAAATGGAAGCGGTGGCGCAGGCCGAAGGGCTGGAGGCCGAGGTAATCCGTCAGGGTGTTGCTGCAGGGAAGGTAGTTGTTCCGGCCAATGTCAGGCATTCCAATCTGGTTCCGTGCGGTATCGGCGAGGGGCTTTCCACCAAGGTAAATGCCAATATCGGGACTTCCTCCGATTTTGGCAACGTTGATACTGAACTGGAGAAGCTGCGGGTAGCCGCTGGTTCCGGGGCTGATGCTGTTATGGATTTGAGCACTGGCGGTGATATTGCTGCCATCAGGCAGGCGATTATTACCGCTAGTTCTCTGCCCATAGGGACTGTGCCTGTTTACCAGGCCGGTATTGAAGCCATAGAAAAACACGGCGCTATTGTCAAGATGGGCGTTGATGAGCTATTTAGCGCGATTGAAGAGCATGCCCGGGATGGCGTTGATTTCATAACCGTGCACTGCGGCGTCACTCAGGCTGCCATTGCCCGGCTGAAGCAGCAGGGGAGGGTGGCTGATATTGTCTCTCGCGGGGGTGCTTTCCTGACCGGCTGGATGCTTTATAACGAGCGTGAGAACCCGCTTTACGAGCAGTATGACCGCCTGCTGGATATAGCCCGTGAATTTGATGTGACCCTGAGTCTTGGTGACGGTATGCGTCCCGGCTGCCTGGATGATGCCACCGACCGTTCTCAGGTTGAAGAGCTGCTCACTCTGGGTGAACTTGTACAGAGGGCACAGCAAGCTGGTGTTCAGGTCATGGTGGAGGGGCCGGGGCACCTGCCACTGAACCAGATTGATACTAACGTCCGCCTGCAAAAGACTATCTGCAAGGGGGCTCCTTTCTATGTACTGGGGCCGCTGGTAACCGATATCGGTGCCGGCTACGACCATATCACCGGGGCTATCGGCGGCGCTATTGCCGCCGCGGCCGGGGCCGACTTCCTCTGTTACGTGACGCCTTCCGAACACCTGGCTATACCCGATGCTGGCGATGTAAGGCAGGGTGTTATCGCCTCACGCATCGCCGCCCACGCCGCCGACATCGTTAAAGGGGTTAAAGGCGCTGCGGAGAAGGACCGACAGATGTCTCTGGCGCGGAAGCGGCTTGACTGGGAGGAGCAGGCCAGGCTGTCCCTGGACCCGGAGCAGTCCCAGCATGTTCACCGCGAAAGGGCTACAACCGGCTCGGCTTGCAGTATGTGCGGGCAGTACTGTGCTATGGACCTGGTGGCGCAGTATCTGGGGGTTAAAGCGGCTAAATGCTAGTGGCTTATCTCCTATTATGGGGATTTAGCTCTCAGTTTCTTGATTAATTTATTTTAATTTAAGCGCACTGCTCAAGTTCGCTGCCTACACGTACTATTCCCATAGGCTTGCCGTCGGCAGCTCTGACAAGAGACGTACTCATCTTTACAGGGAACTCATGACCCTGCTTGGATATCATATGATACTCTCGGCATTCCAGGTATCCTTTGTCTAAAAGCTCTTTGACATCGCTATTTACTATTACTCGCTCTGCTGGGGCAATCAATTCAAGGAAGTGTCTTCCCGTCAATTCATCTTTGCTGGTAGCACCGTACATTTCTAAATATCTGCTATTGACATCTATTATCTTTGCATCAGAGTCTGTTATTACAATACAGTCTGTGGACATAGATACAGCGCTGGATAGGCGAAACATCTGTTCCTCCAGGTATTTACTGTTGGTAATGTCTCGGAAAATGCCTCGTGTGTAAACTGGCTTGCCGTCCTCGAATTTGCAGGTTACATTCCCTTCAACGATTACTTTACTACCATTTTTACTTACGAAAGCTGTTTCCAGAGAGCCGATTTCTTCGCCGGACATTATCTTCAGAAATTGCGTTTGGTAATGTTCCAGGTAGTCGGGATGAATGATATCAAATATTGTCCGGTTTGGTACTTCATTTGCATTGTAGCCCATAGTCTGTAGCCAGCTTTTATTGACGTACCTGAAGCGTCCATCCGGTGTTATAGACTGTATTAGCTCATTTGTATTGTCAAGTAAGTCACGATACTTTTCTTCGCTCTCTCGCAGGGCCTCCTCCGCCTGAATACGCTGGGTAATGTCGATGGAATTTATCAAAAGGTACGCTAACTCCCCATCCCTTGTTATCGATGCCCATTTTAAAGCGAGCCAGTATTGCTCTCCGTTCTTCTTTTGAGCAATCACCTCACCCTGACCGCTGCCCTGTTTCATGGCCTCCATAAATCCAGCTTTAAATTCTTCCCTGGATTCTTCCGGCCACCATGGATACGGAACTTTCATACCGATAACTTCGTCTGAAGTCCAGCCGTTTGTCTCTTCAAACGCCGGGTTTACATATCTTATGGAAGTATCGGGGTTAATAACGAGTAGTTGATTTGGTGCTTTTTCCAGCAGGCTGTTATTGAACTCCTGGCTCTCCCGCAACGCCTCTTCCACCAGTTTACGCTCGGTGATATCTATTGCATATATCAGAATATCTAAATCACTACCTTCTGTATCTAAAAACGAAGCATGAACCTCGGTGTAACCGGTACTACCATCCTTCCGTCTATAAGTAAATTCAAACGTTTGGGGTGCTTTATCCTGAATAAGAGATTCATATATCTGGTTATATTCAGTCACATCGCAGCCTAGTGCAGCTATTACTTTGGAGAAGTGCTTGCCAATTAAGTCTTTTTCAGAGTAATCTTTTTCATAATGTGTAGATGGATTGCAGTACCTGATAAAGCCCTCCATATCCATAATGAATATGCCAATAGGAGATAACTCAAATAGTCTCTTATATATTTTCTCTATATAATTATTGCCGTTAACCGAATGGTTGTGGTTAGCCACGCTCTGGTATATGTTTTGTATGGTCTCGGCAATATGCGTTTTATTCCTGCTGATATTCATCGGAGTAACCTCCAGTTGTTTTTTACTGGTTTTCCAACTTAAACGGCACTATGATATACCCGCACACGGTGTGGGGGATTCCTTGCCCTAACTTAATATAAATAGCTGTAAATAACAACCGAGGTTGTACCTAGATATATTGAGGGAAAATACCAAAAAATTCTTAGAGTTTCATTGTATTGGCTCTGTGTTGGCTCTTTGTCAGCGGCATTGAGTTGCCATATTCAGTTTCTTGCAAGTGACTTTATAATTTTCAACAATAGAATTCTGATTAGTTTCTGGCATTCCTGCTAATCAGCCATATACTATTAGTCCATTAGATATCCCCCCGGCTACGAACCCGCCATAGGAAGCATCAGGGTTGTCTTGGTTGACATTCGTCACTATAGTAGTAGAATTAATATGATATGAGGCTTTTTGGCACTTCCGGCGTACGGGCTGTCTTTGATAAAGACCTTGTTGACATAGCTTTCAAGGTGGGTATGGTGGTAGGCAGGAACCACGGCAATGTGGTAGTCGGCACTGATACCCGGACTTCCAGTGACGTCATGAAACATGCCGTTATCTCCGGTCTGCTGGCGGCCGGTGCCAGTTGCCGGGATGCCGGTATAGCGCCAACGCCAACGCTGGCTTTTGTCACCCGTAAGTTCGATGCCGGGGTGATGATTACGGCGTCACATAATCCCCCGGAATATAACGGCGTCAAGCTCCTGAACCCGGATGGCTCTTCTTTCACTTCTCTTCAGCAGTCGCTGGTGGAAGAAGCCATGTTAGCCGGATCGTTTGATATTGCTCACTGGGGAGAGGTCAAGCGTAGCGGTATCTACGATGGAGCCATCAAGCATCATACTGATTATATTCTGTCCCGCTTTCCGAATGGGTTGAAGGTCAAGGTGGTGGTGGATGCGGGCGGTGCAGCCGCTTCCGAAGTGACCCCTCCCCTGTTAGAAAGGCTTGGCTGCGCGGTGGTAGCGCTGAACTGCCACCCCGGTGGTTTCTTTCCCCGCGGTATCGAGCCGGTTGAGGCCAACCTGGAGGATTTGAAGAAGGCGGTTAAAGAATCCGGCGCCGACCTCGGTATTGCCCATGACGGCGATGCCGACCGTATGATGGCGGTGGATGACAGGGGTGAATTTATTCCCGGGGACAAGCTGCTGGTAGTCTTGGCCCGGGCTGTGGGGTCAAAAGACCTGGTGACGACACTGGATGCCTCCATGGCCATTGAGGAAATGGGTATTAATGTCAGGCGAACGCCGGTAGGTGATACCTGTGTCTCCGAGGAACTCAGGAATGGCGGCGATTTTGGCGGGGAGACATCCGGAAGCTGGATTTTTCCCGGCATCTCGTTATGTCCTGATGGCATCTATGCCGCGGCTCAGATTGCGGATATTGCCAGCCGGCAGAGGCTTTCGGAACTGGTTAATGATATACCCGCTTACCCGCTGCTTCGTGGTAATGTTGGCAGTGACGGCGTGCTCATGTCACGTTTGGAGTCGAACTTAATGGCCATGGAGCCGTTATCAGTAAATACTACTGATGGCATTAAGCTGGACTTCCATGATGGATGGTTGCTGGTCCGCCCGTCAGGCACTGAGCCTAAAATCAGGCTAACGGCTGAGGCGCGGAACGAGGCGGGGGCACAGAAGCTATACGATGGTGGGCTCCGGGCAATCAGGGACTCTGTAGATAGCAAGGGGAAAACGAATTGAAAGCAGTAATTTTAGCTGCCGGAGAAGGTAACCGGATGCGTCCTCTTACCCGCGCGAGACCCAAGGTGATGTTGCCCATTGTCAATAAGCCCATCCTGGAGCACCTGCTCATTGAGGCCCGGGAGGCCGGCATTGGAGAGTTTATCTTCATCGTCGGCTATTGTGATGAACAGGTGCGTAGTTATTTCGGTAAGGGGGATAAGTGGGGTGTCAATATCGCTTATTGCGAGCAGAGAAAACAGCTGGGTACGGCGGATGCAATCAGAATGGTCGAGAGTATGCTGGATGGCAACTTTCTGGTTATGAATGGAGATGTCATTGTCAGGAGGGAGGATATTGCCGCTATTGTCAATAACACCGGCAATACTTTAAGCGTGATTAAGGTCAAGGATTCGCTGGGTCTGGGGATGGTTGAAATAACTAATGGCAAAATCGCCCGCATTTATGAGAAGGTACAGAAACCGCCTACCAATATGGCCAATACCGGGCTGTATCTGTTTACCCCGGATATATTCAGCGTGATATCCAGGACGGCGAAGTCGCCAAGAGGTGAATATGAAATAACAGGTTCCGTGCAATTGATGCTGGAAGCAGGTAATGATATTTCTTATCAGGAGATAAAAACCTGGTTTAATCTGACTTACCCCTGGGATTTGCTGCCGGCTAATGAATCGCTGCTGGCCAGAATTGAGCCGCAGAACCTGGGCAAGGTGGAAGATGATGTGGTGCTCAGCGGGCCAGTTGCTATTGGCAGAAACACGGTAATAAGGTCGGGCTCTTATATCGTCGGACCGGTAGCAATCGCGGATGATTGTGATATCGGGCCGAACTGTTATATACGTCCCGCCACGTCCATTGGTAACGGTTGTCACATTGGCGCTGCCGTTGAGGTAAAGAACTCCATAATAATGAGAGGCACCAAGATACCGCACCAGAACTATGTGGGTGATAGTGTTATCGGCGAACAGTGTAATTTCGGTGCCGGAACCAAGATAGCCAATCTGAGACTGGATAAGAAGAATATAAAAGTAGCTGGCATTGACACCGGCAGGCGCAAACTGGGGGCGATAATCGGTGACCAAGTTGAAACGGGGATAAATGCCTCCATTAATGTTGGCTCTGTGATTGGCAATAACGCCTTTATCGGGCTGGGGGCTGTGGTCAGTGGCGTTATCTTGCCAAATTCAAGGATATATTAAGGGGTGGTCTATGAAACAGGCAATTGTCTTAGCGGCAGGTGAAGGGCAGAGGCTCAGACCTTTTACTGTTACCAGACCGAAAGCGATGCTTTCCATAGCGGATAAACCGATACTGCAATATGTGGTTGAGGCATTGGCTCAGAATGGTATTCGTAATATTGTGTTCGTAGTCGGCTACCGGAAAGAGCAGGTATATGATTACATGGGTTCCGGGGAGCAGTTTGGCGTGAACATCACTTATGTCACTCAGGAGGCACAACTCGGCACGGCCCACGCCCTGTCACAGGTCAAGGAGGTGGCCGAAGACGAATTCCTGGTTTTGTCCGGGGATAACCTGATTGAAGCCGGTACTATTTCCGATTTTGTGCAGGTAAAACCTCAAGCCGTGCTTGTGAAGAGGGTAGATAACCCGGTAAGGTACGGTGTCGTTAATATAGAACACGATGAAGTGAAGGATATTGTAGAGAAACCCAAGGAGGCGGGCAGCAATATAGTGAATACGGGAATTTACACCTTTACAAGAGAGATATTTGAGTTCACTGAGTCTCTGCTGGATATTCCTGATGTGCTGAATGACATGATAGCTAAAGGCCATACCATTAGTACGCTGGAGACCGATGATACCTGGCTTGATATAGTCTACCCATGGGATATACTGAGCCTTAATAGTGCCGTTCTTCACCGCATGGAGGCCAGTCTGGGTGGTACTATTGAGACAGGTGTTTCGCTGAAAGAGCGGGTCTTGGTGGGGGAGGATACCGTAATACGGTCAGGCAGTTACATATCCGGGCCGGCCGTTATCGGGTGCGGCTGTGATATCGGGCCTAACGTAAGCATTATGCCGGCTACCAGCATCGGCGATAATGTGGTTATTTCAGCATTTACCGAGATTGAGAATAGTGTTATTGGTAATGACGTCAGTATTGGCACCGGCAGTATCATAGGTGATTCCGTTATTGGCAAAGGCTGTGTCATCAAAGGGCGATTTACCGCCTGCGGAGGTCAGAGTGAGGTCAGGGTAGACGGGGAAAGCCCGGTGGCGAATGTAGGTGCCATGCTGGGCGAGGACTGTAATGTGGACTCCAATGTAGTGGCCCAGCCGGGCGTTATCGTCGGCAACTATTCTCAAATACAGATGATGAAGATGATAAGCGGTCGACTACCTGACCGGAGCCTGGTATATTGATAGAATTTGTCCATGTTCTGTAAATAGAGAGTATTATATGGATTTGAGCTTGGAAGGGGCCTGATTCGTTATGTGTGGCATTATTGGTTATGTCGGAGAGAGAAAAGCTCAGCCGATTTTGATTAATGGTCTTGGTAAGCTGGAGTACCGGGGCTATGACTCCTGTGGCATAGCCATAGCGGCGGACAGCAGCAGTATCGAGGTCTATAAGGATGCCGTCAGGGTGAAGGCACTGGCGAATAAGCTATCGCCGCTTGATGGGACTATCGGCATCGGGCATACCCGCTGGGCGACCCATGGTGAGCCGTCAAAGATAAATGCCCACCCGCAGTGTGATTGCCAGGGCAAAATTGCCGTAGTACACAATGGAACAATAAATAATTACCAGAGTTTAAGGGAGCAGTTGACCAGTGAAGGGCATATTCTGGCTTCTCAGACTGATACCGAGGTAATACCACACCTGATTGAGAAGTACTACGATGGTGATTTAGTGAAGGCCGTGGAGATTGCTCTGCGGGACATAGAGGGTTCCTATACCATGATTGCACTGGTGGCAGGTGAGTCAAGGCTGGTGGCTGCCAGAAAGGACAGTCCACTGATTATCGGCATCGGGGACCGGGAAAATTATATCGCTTCCGATGTTCCGGCGATACTGGACTATACAAGCCGGGTTATCTATCTGGAGGATGGTGATATTGCCGTCGTTGATACCAATGGCGTAGACGTGAAAAGTGGTGGAGTTGCCGTTGACCGGGAAGAACACAAGGTATTATGGAGCGTGGAAGATGCCCAAAAGGGTGGCTATGAGCACTTCATGCTTAAGGAAATACACGAGCAGCCCAAGGTGATACGGGATACCCTCGCTGAGTGCATATCAGCGGCAAGTCCGACGGCCGATTTGGTAGTAGATGGAAGTGATGTTCTGGAGGATGTGCTTATACTGGCCTGTGGCACCTCATATCATGCTGGCCTGATAGGCAAGTATATCATCGAAAAGCTGGTAAAAATTCCCGTGAGAGTTGAGTTTGCTTCCGAATTTAACTATGGTGGTTACGCATCAGCCCGAAACAAGGCTGTTGTCATCACCCAGTCCGGTGAAACAACAGATGCCCTTAAGGCAATGAAGAGACTGAAAGCAGTGGGCTGTCAGGTTGTCGCAATTACTAATGTGGTTGGGAGCACCGCCAGTCGAATGGCTGACCAGACTGTTTATACCCGGGCAGGTCCCGAGATAAGCGTAGCGGCGACAAAAACACATATTGCTCAAATTATAGCCCTGTACTGGATGGCTTTTCCGTATTCCAGGATTGATATCAGAAAACTGGATGAACTTATTACAGAACTGAGGCAATTGCCGGTAAAAGTCCAGCAGGTACTGGACGATGAGGCGGTTATACTGGAATATGCCCGCCAGTTATCTGAATATGAGAACGTGTTTTATATCGGCAGGGGGATAAACTACCCTGTAGCCCTGGAAGGGGCACTCAAATTAAAGGAAATCTCTTATATTCATGCTGAAGGCTATGCGGCCGGGGAATTAAAGCACGGTCCCTTCGCCTTACTGGGTAGCCGTACGCCGGTTGTGGCGGTCGTTGCCCGGGATGAAACCTATGAGGCTGTTATGACCAGTATTAAGGAGATTAAGGCCAGAAAGTCACCGGTGCTGGCACTTATTAGCGAAGGAGACGAGAATATCGGCGCTCTGGCTGATTCAGTCATTTCTGTACCCGGGGTCGACCCCTTGTTTTCCCCGGTGGTGAATGCGGTGGTCTTGCAGCTACTCGCTTACTATGTGGCCAGGCAGAGGGGTTGTCCTATAGACTTCCCCAGGAACCTGGCTAAGAGCGTCACCGTGGAATAGACTGGATAGAAGCATCTATCGGAATTATAGTAAATCTTCTCCTGGCAAGCTTCTCAGTGGTTACCATTATGGCTTCGGCATCATGATTCAATTGTGATACCAGCAATATCATTGCCGGGGCCGGTACCTGCCGGGTGGTGGCCGATAAAGCGATAGTGGCCGGGTGGCTTTTGGCGACCTCCTCGATTGAGCGGTGTTCGAAGTCCAGGATGCTGAGCAGCCGCCGCGCTGGTTCGGATTCCACCTTTTTCAACTGGTTGATATTTCGCCTGATTCTGGCGATGTCTGTTGGTTCCAGGTGCCGGTCAATTAATTCCACCTGAATTATCTCTCTGAACAATGACAGTGCCTGCCTGACTATTCCTGAGGGTTCGATAATAGCTGTACTGAGGATAACGCTCCGGTGATTATAGACAGCCAGCGCCGTGGGGATATTCTCTCGTGCCAGAGTTAATGCCGCCGTTATCAGATTGAAGGCCAGTTTATCGGCTTCCTCGGCGTCGGTAACGGAGAGGTTGACGGCGATTATAGCTGCCTGCTCGTCAGCGTCAATGTATTCCTTGACGATTAACTGGCTGAGTTTTAAGGTATGCTTCCAGTCTATATCCTTCAACTGGTCGCCGGGTTGATAGGTACGGCTTTCCCAGTAATCGATTCCCCTCTCCGGCATTATGATGGCCTGAGCGGGCATTGTGGCCGCAGTCATTACTCCTGTTCCCGAGTGTTCCAGATATTTCCTTGCCAGCCATTCGGCATATCTGGCTCTGGGGATTACCTGTAATTGCAGAGGTTCGAGTAGCTGGTTAATCTGTATGAAACCACGCGGGTCTATGGCCGATACCTCGATTTGAGGATGGGAATGTCCGGCCAGCGGCGGCTTGTAACTGAGGTCCAGTCTTGTTTTTTCGCTGTTCAGGATGGCTTCCGTCGGGGTGATTTTTGCCCACGGTTCAGACGGCTGAAACTGGCTGTACATCATAACTGATGCCCGGTTGGTAACGTGCAGAGATATGCTGCCGGCGGTGCCGGCGATGACCCTCGCGGTTTTACCGGTGGTAGTGAAGGGCTGGCGGGGGATAGCACGGAATATCGCTATCATGATGCCCAGCAGATAAAGGGTAAAGGTAATACCGGTAAACAGCAGTACGGGGTTATTAATAATCGGTGATAGCAGCATTGTGGCCAGCGCCAGGATGAGTAGTGGAAAAAAGGTATACGTGATATATCGTCCTGTTTTTTTCTTCATAAATGGTCGTATCTCACGCGTATTTTGCCTGAGGTTGTGATCAAAAAGGTAGATTGCAGGGAGGATGAGTACCACCACTATAATTTGAACAGCCAATGATGGGAGCATTGTCATACGGTAAAGCGGTGGGGCAAGTACCAGCGGCGTTAAGAATATGACGCCTGCGTTAATCGCCATATTGAGTCTGGGTGGCTGCGGCCGTACGGTGGTTAACAGCATTATCAATAGCAACGTCAGTGCCGGCAGGGATTGAGGTAGCGCGGACATGATAGTAGCCGCTACAAGAACCAGCAGCACGTATATTTGACATAAGAATGGGAGCGATAATCTATTCATTGCCCATTTTGGGTACGGGGACCTCGGTAGATACCTCATTGATGATAGACTCGGGGCTTATATTTTCCATTTCTGCTTCAGCACTAATCTGGAGTCGGTGAGAAAGGGCGGGAATCAGAAGTCTCTTCACATCATCGGGAATAACAAAATCTCTTCCCTGGATAAAAGCTAAAGCCCTGCTACCTTTGAGCAGAACAATGGCAGCCCTGGTGCTGGGCCCTATCTGTATATCTTGGTGGTTTCGCAGTCTATCGATAATTTCGAGAATGTAGTGTCGTACGCTGTCGGCTATATGCACGTTCTTTACGTCTTGCTGGAGCCGTGTGATTTCGTCAGGTGTGGTCACTGCCGAGATATTCGGTTCTGAGATGGCGTCAATATTCTGCAAGATAATATCTTCCTCTTCCATGCTGGAGGTAGCACTCCATATTCGTAACATAAAGCGGTCTTTCTGGACATCGCTGAGTGGGGAGGTTCCGGGGCCGCCGTAGGGTATCTGACTGGCAATAACGATGAAAGGATTTTTCAGGGTATAGGTCTCTCTCTCGATGGTAACCTGTTGCTCCTGCATTGCCTCAAGCAGGGCGGCCTGGGTGCGTGGGGTCGTGCGGTTCAGTTCATCGGCGAGCAGTACGTTGGTGAATATCGGTCCGGGTATAAACGTTGAACTGCCGTCGGTGCGGTAGAGGTTGAATCCGAGAATATCGGAGGGCAGCATATCCGGGGTGCCCTGCACTCTCTTGAACTCACCGCCGATAGCATGGGCGAAGGTTCGGGCAGTGGTGGTTTTGGCGGTGCCGGGTAAGCCCTCGATGAGCACATGCCCCTGGCTCAGCAGGGCTACCAGAAGGAGCTCCTTAATATCATCCTTGCCGATGACTACCTTGGATACTTCAGTAATAATGGTGTGTAGTACTTCCTGTTTTTTTATCTGCTTTACAGTCATTAGCTTCTCCTTTCGGATATTTCGACTCCTATCTTGTAGACATGAAGAGCGGTAGCTCAATATACTAGGTCACTTCAGGTCGTTCTTCCTTTTTGTGCCATACGGGTTTTAGCGTAATGATGAGCACCAGTGTTATCAGTCCGGCCGTCGCCAGTGGCATATTCAGATATTCGCGTGCTTGCGCCAGCAGGCTCTTGGTCTGATGGAGTTCTGACGGCGGCAGGTGGGACTGGTCGATATAAAGGCTGGTTGTGGTGGCGACAATATTCTGGATAAAGCTATTATTCTCATCTATTGCCTTCATGCTGTTAATAAAAAGGCTCGGGTCAGCGACAAGTATTACCTGCCCGCCGCCCAGATAATGGCGATAAATTACCGGCAGCGGGCCCATGGGTTCATCCTCTTCCCATATTCCGTTATCATTCTGGTCAAGAAAGCTGAAGGAGGAGGACAATGCGAGGGTGCTGCCATCTGCCGTGTTAATAAGGCAGGTGGCGTGATTGAAGACCAGGCTTTCGGTGTTAGCCGTCAGGGGGTCGGGTTCAAGGTGGGTAATCTTGGGGAACTGTTTATTTTTGTAATTGGTCAGCGGGTCAAGGAGTGTCTCACCTGAGAAACGCGTTTCCAATCCCAGATATTCCAGTACCTGATTGCCGTGACCGTAGTCGTCAGCCAGGATTAGCCTCCCTCCTCCTGTTACAAAGCGGTTCAGCTGCTCTAATTCCCCGGTGGTAACGCTGAGGTATGGGACAAGTAGAAGTGTCGCTCCTTGTGGTGAGGATGGCAGGTCGGTCAACGATTCCAGGGACTTCGCCGTGAAGTCGGTGTTTATATCTCTGGCGCCATTCCAGAGGGGGTTCTCCACCCGGAAGTCCTCGTCAAGCGGTAAGAACCATGTGGTTATAATCAGCATGATAACCAGGGCTGCAGTCAGTATTATCAGGAATTTACGTAGTCCCACGGCCTAACTCCTCTTTGATGGCTTCGGCAAGCTGTTCGGCTGTGGCGGCGGTATCCTTACGCTGCCTGTAGTCGGAATAAAGAGTATTCTCGGCTATTGTGGTCAACTCGGTAAATTGCCCGGTAATCTTCGGTAAAAGTGCCTTAATCATTCTAAGAAATTCCCGCAGCGTTAGGTGTGGTGCCATGTGAATACCACACATCTTCTCTATAGCCTCCAGTCCACCCCAGTAAGCTGATAATATTCTGCCTTTCATGCCGGTGAGCCTGGGTCTGGGCACTTCCAGTGGTATTGGGGCCGGTAGCTCTATTGTTTCCGTTAAAGGACTGCCCTTCTGTTTATACGCCGTCTGGCTTCTCCTGTAGACAAGCAGTGTCAGGGCAACCAGGATGACCAGTATCAAACCGGTAGTCAGCGGGTTGACGGCAATAAGCTGCCTCTTCACCTTGAGATTGGTAGCCCACGGTTCTAAAGGTTCAACGTCTATGGTCATTTCTTTTGGACCGATAAAAGAAAGGTCGATCGGGGACTCCAGTAACGCAGTAAAGCTACCATCGGGAGAAGTCCTGACGGTGCTTGATGAGTTATTGAGGGTAAGACTTACTCTGGCATCCGGGACGGGACCAAGCTCGTAGTTAACCGTGCCGTAAATTCGGATTGATTTCGGCAGGAGAATGAGGGACGGCGTTTGGGCATCTATGTGTATCGGCAGCATGGAGATGTTGATGCTCCGGGACTTGGAAACACCGGCATAACGCTCATAAGGGACAACGGTTACGGTTATGTTGTGATTGCCGGGCAATGCATGTTCTGGTGTGGTCACATCAACGCTAAACTGGCCCGAAACGGTTTCTTCGGCCGGCCGGGTATCATCCAGGAGCACTTCGATGGTCCGTTCGATATTACTGTCACCTGAGATTACCTGGCCGCTGATGGTAAAGGGCAGTCCGGGATGCACGGTCTGAGCCGTAGATATCTCAAGCAGGGTAGGGTAGAACATGGTATTAATTATTACCGGCGGGCTCTGGCTGGCCAGGTATTTTCCGGTATCACCGTCTATCGGTTCATATACAGCGATAAGGGTCATGGTGTCAGTATACTGATAAGGTATGGTGATATTGGCAAGGAATCCGCCGTTAGTTCCGGTAGTAGCGGTAGCCACCACCCTGTTATCCAGAGTAATGGTCAGTTTCTTATCAGGCAGAGATGTGCCATCGCCGCGTAGTATGCCAAATGCGGTGATAGTATCGCCGACGAATGCTGATACTGGCATGATGTTCAGACTGAGCCTTGTGGTCACCAGTCCTGTTATTTCTATATATCTCTCGGTAAGGCTCTGCCGGAGATTATAGAGCCTGTCAAGAAGCTGTCTGAGCTGTTCGATGCTTTCCTGCAGGCGGGCGTAGGCCTCTCTTATCCTGCTGTCCGTTACGCTGGCCGAAACCCTTAACAGCTTGCTCAGTGTGTCTGTGGCCGTTTCGATGTCCGCCAGCAGGAAACTGGCGTCTCGGATAAGTACCTCGGCTTTATCAAGCCTTTGTTTAGCTTCGTCAGACCGGTTGTGAGCTATAAGGTCTGATGCCTCATTTAGAGTGTTTTCCAGACTCTCAAGGGTGGTGAATAGCTGCTGGCAGAGGTCGTTATAACGGTCGATTATGTACCGTAATTCATCGGGGATATCAATCTCTCTTAGCTCTTTCAATGCCTCCTCGGCGTCCTGGTATTTCATGCTGGCAGCGAGGTTGAGAATCTGGCTGTAGTGGAACAGGAGGGCTGCCGTATCCAGTAGGTCTGTAGCCATGCTTGGATTCTCGTGGGGTGTCCGGTTGGGCTGGGCGAGAGCTGGTAAGCTGGGAGAGATAATTCCCAGTACGGCTATTACGGAGATTATGATAACCAGTCTTTTCATAATAAGTCGGGTGGTGACCTATATTTGTGTGAAAGCCTTGAAGACCTGAAAGCACAAAACAACGGCAAATCCCCCGAACAGCATGGTACCGACTAAATTCAGCCCGCGGCGTGACTTTTTATTAAAGTACACATATAGCTCAGTAACAATCAGGGCTTCTATGACGTAGATACTGTAGAAAGCATCCAGAGAGTTCTGTCCTGTGGTAATAAGAATTACAGTCGTTATTAAAAGCAAGGCGGCAACGGTAAGAATATAGTGGTTATATATCTTCAAGTGATTACCTCAAGTTCGATGCAGTATTTTCCACCGAGTTGTTCTTCATGTTCAATGGTAATTGGCTTATCCCAGGCTTCGGCGGCTACTGAGGCAACTATCGTGGCTAGGGGTCCTCCCAGACAGTGGTGCGACCAGTCGGCACTGTGTTCCAGACGGGGCTTGTTAATTTCTATGGTGATGTGGTTATTATGGAGAACGACCCTTGTCCCGTCGGCTACTCCAAGCCTTCCAGTGAATAGTGATGTTAGGGCTGATTCGAGTTCGTTCGGGTTGGCACCGGGTTTCGATTCCAGCATGCTGGTAGCAGTGCTCCCAATGGTGGATATTAGCAGGCCGACATCCTCGGGATCGGTTCCGTATCTAACGATAAGTCGCTGGGGCAGGGCTTTGGTTATTCTGGGATGTGACCCGTTGGAGTGCAGGGGGATGAAAGCACGGGGCCGGTCGCTGGTCAGCGAAGAGGGGAGATATATAGCCCTTGTTTTAATCCCGAGTTCCTCTATCAGGGTGGCTATATTATCGATACCGGTTTCCAAAAGGAGGCCGCAAACCTCGGGCGGCATATTGGGGATAGCGTTCCCCAGGGCGAGGAGGATGAAAGACATGATAAGCATGCAGATGCCCAGAGCTGTCAGCCAGACCACGTGGAAAATTAAAAAGGCTGGTAAGGATAGCATAACACCGGTAACCAGCAGGGCGAGGCCGGCCCATGTATACGGGTTTTTATTCTGCAAATCGATACTCCCATTAAATCAGTATAGCCAATTGGCACAATTTTAACATTAGTAGTGACATTTGTCAAGTACGACCGAATGCCGGTTTAGAGACAGAGTAGATACTAAAGCTGTAACGGGCACTGTAGTATCTACGGCAATATAATGTCAAGTTTTTGGGTATATATGGCTATAATGTCCTTATATCAGGCTGTGTCTTATTTTACCGGGTAGATGGTAGACGGGGTATAATATATCTTGGGTTGAAATCTGGAGTATGGTAAAATTTAATGGGTATGACTATAAAGACGGTAGCAACAAATCGCAAGGCTTTTCATAACTATCATATAGGCGATAGTATTGAGGCTGGTATTGTGCTCACCGGCTCTGAGATAAAGTCGGTAAGGAGTGGCCGGGTGAACTTGGGCGATGCCTATGTCAGACCTGAGCATGGGGAGTTATGGCTCTTAAACGCTCATATCGCCCGCTATGAGGCAAGCAGCTATTTGAGTCATGAGCCGAAGAGACCCAGAAAGTTGCTGTTGCACCGTAAGGAAATTGATAGCCTTGCCAGCAAGGTATCGGAAAAGGGGCTGACGCTGGTGCCGACCAGGCTGTATATCAAGGGCAATATTGCCAAGGTGGAGATAGCATTGGCTAAAGGCAAGAGACTTTATGATAAGCGTGAGTCTATCAGCCGCCGCGAAGTGGAAAGAGAACTAGCCAGGGCAACCAAAAGCCGTTAATATATAAATATATAAAAGGAGGTAGCCAAGTTAGGGCTGTCCTCAAACAATGGGGACGCGCGGGTTCGACAGGGGAAGTAGGTTACAGGATTGCAGGCTGAGGTGCCACTACCTCATTAAACTGGTGGCAAAAAACAAACGCCGAACCAGTAATGGTTGCAGCCTAACAAATAGGCTGCCATCCAACCCGACCCCGCCCTGACGGGTTGGGATTGGGTGCCGAAAGGTCAGGGTGCCATCGCCCCGATGCCGATGAGGGTGGTGAAAGATATATCGGCTGGCCCGGCTTAACTCGGTCAGTTGAGGTAAGCCGGGTAAGATAAAAGAGCTGACTAAACCTGTAGTATATCCTGGGCAGCTTCTTCTGGACGGGGAGTTCGACTCTCCCCCGTCTCCACCATATTATTATCAGGCTCCGGATCTATTTCGGGGCCTTTCCTTTTTATAAGCAGCCTAAATGAGGTGGCTAAGCCCAGTTCTTCAGGTCATAATAACCCCTGGCGACGCGATAGCGACAGATTTGCTGTCCGCCGAGCCATAGCTGGGTTATCTTGGCATCCCTGAGGCACTTCTCATAAGGGAAGTCCTCTGAAATCGCCATAGAGCCAAGCAGTTCGGCACCTTTGTTGACTATTTCCACCGACATGTCTGCGGCATAGACCCTGGTGGCGGCAGCCCTGGATACGAACTCCGGCGACCACGGAGGACCATAAACATCAAGACGGTCGAGCATATGGCTCAGGTTATAAACGCTTGCCCTCATCATGTCTAGTCCAATCGCCATATCGGCGATTATACTGGCTACCATGCTGTGCTGTCTGACCGGCTTAAATCCCCCCATGCGAGTCCCGGTATAGTCCAGCACTATTTCAAAAGCACGCTCGGCGATTCCCAGGGACATTGTTGCCGAATGCCACCCGGTTCCTGATTCGAGGAAGTGGTAGAAATTAGCATCCATACCGGGGCCAGCGAGTCGATATTCCTTGGGAACTCGAACGTTGTCATATTGTACCGTACTATTTATTGATGTCTTAAACAACATCTTCTTCTCTGGTTTACCGAATGTCAGCCCCGGGGTATCCTTGGGAACGTAAATCAGAGCGACACCATCATCTCCCGCGTCGGGATTAGTAGTACATATGGTCAGGTAGCATTCTGCTATCCCGCCGTGAGTCGGCCAGGCCTTACTCCCGTTTATCACATATTCATCGCCTTCAAGCTTGGCCGTGGTCTTAATCCCAGAACCTGCAAGGAGAGGATTCTCGGAATCAGCACCTCCGGATTCATCGGTCATGGAAAGGCAGGCGTAGGCCAGCTTACCGCTGCAGAAACTCGGAACGAACCTGTCCATAATAGCCTTGTTCCCGGCTACTATGGCCGGTTTAAGAATAATGCCCCAATTGATACCTGCGGACAGGCTTATGCCACCATCGCCTTTGGCCAGTTCTTCGCAGATTATGCCCAGGGCGGTACTGGAGCCATTTCCGCCGCCATACTCGGCAGGATACCCCGCCGATTGAATTCCCATGTCAACAAGTTTTTGATGGACTTTCTCAACCAGACTGTAGTCTTCTTCCAGTTTCTTGGCATTGGGGATAATCTCTTTTTTGGTAAAATCCCTTACTGTCTCCCGAATCTGGCGGTCTTCATCGGTCAATAAATGTTCCAGGTTCATCAATCTTTCCTTTCTATCAGTCTTTGTCAGTCCGCTATATTCATTATCGTTGCGGCTGCAAAAGCTTGAGCTCCTGGAGGGCTACCGGCGCTTTTTCAGATTAATATATTTCTTCCCCGGACAGTATTTGAAGGTCTGTTACCATCGGCCCGAATTTCTTCAGAAAATCCTGATATTCCTGAGTTGTGGCGGCTTTCTGGTTAAATTCATCCACGCTGGTCACATGCACGATGCCCACGTATTTATAAGGAACCTCTCCCGCCATGGCTCCCGTTATCTTGACCAGTTCGTATTTTTTTACCGAGGGCAGGCTATCGATTAGTGGCCCTTTTTCACTGGTAACGTACTCCTTGAACTCCTCATCGGTCACGTGCTTCGCCAGATTGTAGAGTATGATTCGTTTTGCCATTTTCGTCCCCTTTCTTTATATTTGATTATAATAAATTCAACTTATATCAATTATGGTTCCAGACAGTTCTTTCGAGTAGCCAGCAATAGACGCTCATTTTTCATACATGTTTTCTCGTCCCCTCATACATGGCATGTGGACTTAAATATTTTAACATTGGGCTAGTTAATTATAGTCTGATTTAAGAATTTGTCAATAAACATGACCTGAAAGAAGCTGTAAGATATTAAATAAATATGGCCACAAGCCGCGTAGCGATACAACAAGTCGCTTGATATCATCCAGGCTTCTTGTCTGAATTGATAAATGGTATAATCTCAGCTAAAGTATCCATGATGTGAAAAACCAGGAAGAAGGAGATTATTAATGTCGGCGAATGTTACGGAAAAGGCTTATCAACTGGGGCAAGAGTACGAGCAGACTTATAGAGGTTGCAGTCAATCCGCGGTTGCAGCTATTCAGGATGCCTTTAATATAAGGAATGACGGCGTCTTCAAGGCGGCAACCGGGCTGACTGCCGGTGGTGGCATGTGCATTGATGGTAGCTGTGGTGCTTATGTGGGGGCAATCATGGTGCTGAGTTCCTTGCTGGGTAGGGAAAGAGATGATTTTGCCGACCTTGCTGAGGTTCTCTTTAAAAATTTTGAACTGATACAGAGACTGAGGGAGAACTTTATCCAGGAATACGGCTCGGTACTCTGCCACAATATACAGACTAAAATGTTCGGCAGGCCTTATTACCTCGCTGACACGGATGACCTGGAGAGGTTTGAGGAAGCTGGCGGCCACGATGCCCTCCACTGCCCGGAGGTAGTAGGCAAAGCAGCCCGCTGGGCAGCCGAGTTAATAATCAAAGAAAATTTACTGCAACAGGGTAAATAACTTAGTAGTGGGAAAATAAATTCTCACGTTCTGGGTATCTGGTTAGTGACTTTCTCGTTCAAGTTGTACTATGTTGCCCCGCCGGACTCTCCTCGCCGCCACTTTTGTATCAATCCTACAAATCCCTTGGGCAGGTATAAGATAACCACCACTAATATAATGCCGAAAACGAGCATGTAATAGTAGGGAAACCTGGTTATTAATATTTCTTCCAGGTAACCGAAAATAGCCGCCCCTATGATAGGACCATAAAGCTGCCCCATGCCGCCGAAGATAGCCATTAAAACCGGCATAAAAGAAAGCAGCGGGTCAAAAGCGATGGATGGGTCGATATATGTCCATCGTGTCGCCATGATTGCCCCGGCTGCCCCCATGAAGAAAGCACTGATGGCAAAGCTGACGATCTTCACCAGCGTTACATTGATGCCGGTGTGAGCCGCAGCCTCTTCATTGGCGCCAATACTCTGCAGCGCTAACCCCAATTTGGAGCGGTTGATTAAGTAAGTAGTAAGAAGGGCCGCAATAAAAATGACGAAAATTACCCAGTAAACAGTTAAGAAATCTTTGTTGATAACGAAACGGCCTATGGTACCGCCCACATGAGCTTCCCACCACAGGACAACATACTTGACGAGCTGAGAGAGTCCGAACGTAAACATAATGAAATACATACCCCTCAACCTCAGGGTTAGAGCTCCAGCCAGAAAGGCAAGTATGAAGCTGAATATACCACCGATGATAACAACGACAACCAGGGGTAATGCTTCCCCCAGGAAGGCTGCGGTATACATGCCGACTCCAAAGAAAGCGGCGGATGCCAGTGATATATAACCGGTGGGCCCGGAAAAGATTGCCCAGCTCACGGTAAGTATGGCATATACTAGGATGCTGGTCAGCAGTATGACGCTATAATCCGTGCCATAAAGGGGTAGAGTAGCTAACAGGATTACGATTAAGAAAACTAACCCCGGTGGAAGCAGTTTTTTAGATTTAACTATAGCAATATTCATTTCTCTATCTACCGAAAATACCTGTTGGCCTTACCATAAGCAGGAGCATGAAGATAACGTAGTAGGCAATCAATCCCAGGCCTGGCTCGAAATAGGTCACTATGCTGCCGATAATACCAAGTATGTAACCCCCGATGAAACTGCCGGAGATACTGCCCAGGCCACCCAGGACAACCACTATGAAGGCAATTGCTGTATATTCCAGACCCATGGTTGGTGAAATCGTATAGGTGATACTGACAAGTGTGCCGGCAAAACCAGCCATCAAAGCACCGAGACCAAAGCATATAGCCAGCACATTGTTGATATTTACACCCATGAGTCCAGCCGTTGCCGGGTCTTGAGCCGATGCCCTGATTGCTTTTCCCACACGGGTACGGGATACAAATAGATAAAACGCCAGACTAATGCCTACGGCAAATATCGGGGTTATCAGGCGGTTTGCACCAAATGTCGTTCCGCCGAAATGGACTGGGAAAGACATAAATTCCAGCCCTCTTACGAAGGGGCCCCATATCAGTAGAGCTACATTCTGAATGATGAAGAGAAGGCCGAAAGAGGCTAACAGGGAATTGCCCTCAGCTTCAGCTGATGATTCTGACGAGACTCTGATGCGGGTGAAGATAGTCCTGTGTACCAGGAAACCTAAGACAAGCATAACAGGACCGCAGATAACAAGGGAAACTAAGGGGTTAATTCCAAACATCGTGTACAGTGACCATGTGGCGAAAGCCCCGAGCATAATAAATTCGCCGTGAGATACATTCAGGACCCGGGCAACACCGTACTGCAGACAAAATCCCATAGCGATTACGGCATAAATACTGCCCGTCAGTAAACCGTCAACAATGACGTTCAGAAGTGTCACCATCATGATATTGACTTCCTGCCTTCGGCAATCACGTAAGCAGGCTGCCTGAAAGGCGCAGAATAAGTCTGCTGTCCGAAATAACCGCCTCTAAAAGGTGATTAAATACACCTGACAGGCAGCCTGCTTGCTAAATTATCACTATGTTCTACAAGTTACTGCTATCTTGGCCACGCTGGTTTGGGGTATATGATATCCGCGGTAGCCTTGTCTTTAGGACATATGACTTCGAAGTAGCCGTCCTGCCACTGACCAACCACGCCGGCATAAGCTTCAGTTGGCGGCACCTGGTTCTCCCACCACCACGGGCCGAAATCTGTTTCGAATTTCTCCGTAGCCAGTATATCCCTTATCTTACTCTGGTCGAGGGTTCCAGCCATTTCGATAGCCTGCTGTAGAGACTGGAGGGAAGACCAGTAAACGGGCAATCCCCAGTACTCCATACCGTCCATTCCCGTAATTTCGAGCCGTTTAGCCTCCAGCTCCGCGGCCCGGGGACTTTGTTTTCCGTTCCAGGCTCCGCCGCCAATGACGCCCTCGATCTGTTCATCAGTAAATATACTCTTAATCACACCGATGTAGATGCCGACGGTAGCGAACCACACCTTGGGGTTGAAGTCAATCTCCATTGACTGTTTGATACCCAGGAAGCTCTCATCGGGATAGGACATAGAAAGGAAAGCATCCACATTAAGTGCCTTAGCCTCCCTCAGCATGGGAGATAAGTCCTTGGTCCCGGGCGGAAAGCTCTTATACATAACGATATCGATTCCCGCCTTTCGGCACTCTGTAACTGTCGTGGATGCATTCTCTACGCCGTGGAGGTCTTCAAAGTAAATAACCGCCGCTGTCTTTACTCCCTTTTCTACCATAATTTCGACCAGAGGAGGTAGCTGATGCTGGGCGTCCTGTATTGTGGGAAAGACGTAGGGCATACTGGGGAGAAACTCCCTGAGCGTTATTGAACCACCCTCAGCCCCGATTAGTATATACTCGTGCTTATTGGCTATAGGGGCGGCCGCAAAAAGCTGGCCCGTACCAACAGGCCCCATGATAAAGTCAACCTTGTCCTCTGTCATCAGCTTCTCCAGCAGTTTTACCATGGTGCCACGGTCACTTTTATCATCATATATAAGCGGCTCTACCGGTAATTTTTTGCCGTACTCCTCCACATATATCCCGCCACTGGCATTGACCTCCTCAACCCACATGGCAAAGGCGGGGTCGAAAGATGTCTGTCCAATAACAGCAAGTGGACCCGAGAGAGACCTTGCCATACCAATAACGATTTTATCTTTGGCTGGTGGGGCTGGGGTGGGCTCTGGTTCGGGTGCTGGAGTGGGCTCCGGTTCCGGTGCCGGCTCTTCTTCGCATGCGATTAGTAATGCGGTGCTTACCAGCACGACCATCATAAACAGTATGAATAGTTTCTTCATTTTCATACCTCCTTTAAGTGGATTTCAAATCCTGTGAATTCTATTATGTATTTTTCCTCATTCCATTCAATCACCTCCTTCATCAGACTTCTTATCTATTGCCTGCTCTATCTCCAGAGAGGCTCCATATTTCTTGTTATTTTATTGTCCTATTGTACCTTTCTTCAATCAGATATGCTAGCTGGAATTACGTCTTTAGTACATGCACAGCAACAGCTCCGGACTCAAGGCCGGTAACCTCACCGCCGATAACATGTGCCAGGCCGACTCTGGCATTAGCGACCTGACGGTCTCCTGCCTGGCCTCTTAGCTGCCAGACGAGTTCGGCTATTTGAGCCACACCTGAGGCGCTAACAGGATGCCCCTTGGACAGGAGTCCGCCGCTGGTGTTCACCGGTATCTTGCCTCCCAGGGCGGTGGCGCCATCCTCGAGCAGGCCGACTTCTTCACCTCTTCTACAGAAACCAAGCTCCACATAATGCTGAAGCTCATTAACGGCAAAAGCGTCGTGGAGTTCACAGACATCAACGTCTTCTGGACCCAGGCCGGCCATCTCATAAGCACTGTTGGCACATTTGAAGGTCATATCTGAGAAAGTCATATCCTCCCAGTGGAATGAATAGTCCCCGCTTTTCAGCACCGAGGCGGCAATGGTGACCGGCTGGCTGGTGTATTTCGCGGCCAGGTCAAGAGGGACCAGAACGGCGGCGGCGGCTCCATCGGTAGAAGGGCAGCACTGCAACAGGGTAATAGGCTCACAAATAGGCCTGGAATTAATGATTTCTTCGATGGTTAATTCCTTTTTGTATTGAGAATATGGATTCATACATCCGTTATGATGGTTCTTGACCGAGACCTTGGCGATTTGCTCCAGTGAAACGTCAAACATGTCCATGTATCTTCTCTGCGATAGAGCGAACCTGGCCACCATGTTCATGCCGAGTACTCCGGTAATGTCACCCTTGGCGGGTGTTATCAGCTTGCCGGCCATATAGCTGGTGGTGATGGATTCAACGCCGACGGCTATGCCGATATCATACAGACCGGAGGCAATATCCCACCACGCCTTCCTGATAGCGGTCGCACCGCCGGTACAGGCGTTCTCAATATTGGTCAGCTCGATATCCGTGATTCCTATCTCTCCCAGAACCGCCTGACCGATAACCATGCCTCCGTAAAGATTAGCGCAATAGGCAAACTGTAAGTCCTTGGGAGGTATACCAGCATCCTGTATAGCTGCCCGGGCGGCTTTCGCGCCCAGTTCATATGGCAACATCTCCGGGAATTTTCCCATAACGGTACTGCCTACGCCGATTATAGCTACTTCTCTCATTCTTCTAAATCCCTCCGCCATTCATAGAAGGCCTGAAAACATATCCGATTATTTCCTTATCTTCTTCATCCCAGAGTTTTTCAAAGCATAATTTCATGTCCATCCCTATTTTCAGATGACGTTCCTGCCAATCTCGAATCTGGCTGAATATCCGTATCCCCTCCGGGAGTTCTATCCAGCCGATAGCATAGGGAGGTTCAAAGTGCTCACTGGGCATATGCACGATGGTATAAGCGTAGAGTTTACCATTCCGGCTCAGACGTACAGGCTCCAGGTCCTGACCCAGGCAGTTCAGGCATGCTTCTCTCCTCGGGAAGATTATCTGTCCGCACTGCCGGCACCTGGCTCCTATCAACGACCCTTTTCCAGAAGTCTCTTCAAACAGGCCTTCCCTGAACGGAACTCTGTTTTTCATTCCATTATCCTCATTTATTTCTTTAACTTACCCTCGAAGCTATAGCTCTATCTCCCTGACATCGTCGGCAATAATCAGTTGCGGCTCGGTTACCGCCTGAACGTCGTCCGGAGTCAACCCCGGGGCTACTTCCTTTAAAAGCAGTCCGGCCGGTGTAACTTCGATAACGGCCATATCAGTAAAGATTAACGACACGCACTGCCGGGCCGTCAACTCGTACTTGCATTCTCTAACAATCTTCGGGCTGCCATCTTTCGTGGTGTGAATCATGGCTACCATAACCCTTTTGGCTCCCACGGCAAGGTCCATAGCTCCCCCGATACCAGGGGGGAACCTGCCCGTCCTTATCCAGGCGACGGCGTCTCCATCATAGTCAGCCATATTCCCTATCGCCCAATTAGCCAGGTCACCCTTCTCGGATACCTCCAGTGCCCCGAGGACACTGATATCAACATGGCCGCCGGTAATCATGCCGAAAGATTCGTCATGGCCGAAGAAACTCATGCCCGGTGATGGGGTAACCGGCTGAAAGCTGGCGTTGAAAAGGTCCCAGTCTACTTCCTCCGTTGAAGCCGTGCCGCCATAGCCCAGCGCTCCATTCTCCGTATGGAACAGGACCTCTCTGCCCTCAGCGACGAAGTTGCATGCCAGGCTCGGTATACCGCCCCCCAGATTAACCACCATCCCGTCCTGAAATTCCCTGGCCACACGCATGGCTATAGTCTGCTCATCCAGTCTACCTTTTGGCATACTCATTCTCTCATTATCTCCTGACGACACGGTTTACGTAAATCCCGGGCGTAGCCACCGCCTCAGGGTCCAGCTTCCCCAGCTCGACCACCTCCGCCACCTCGGCAACGGTGACGGTAGCGGCTCCGGCCATCGTTGCGTTGAAGGTACGGGAAGTACCTTTGTAGACGAGATTGCCGTAACGGTCCGCTTTATAAGCCCAGATAATAGCGAAGTCAGATTTGATGGCGTATTCTAGCAGGTAATCCTGACCATCAATCTGTCTGACTTCTTTCCCCTTCTCGAGAAGCGTTCCCACACCGGTGCGAGTGTAGAAAGCAGGGACGCCTTCTCTGGCGGCTTTTATCCTTTTGGCAAGGGTTCCCTGAGCGACGAGCTCAATATCGATGTCCTGCCCATCCTGCAGAGCCTTGACGATGGGGAAGGGCTCCTGCATTCGATATATGGCCATGGCCGGTACGGAAACAATCAATTTGCTTACCTGGCCGTTTCTTAACAGCAATGAACCATCGGCATACGATTCCGGGACCTGGATAGTCCTGGCGGCAGTTTGTTGAGCTTCCATACCGAGTACCGGCGCATTACCGACGAGAGTCAGGTTCTTTACCGGCAGCTCAGCCAGTGCCCGGAATAATGTTGATGGCATACCACCTACACAGCCGAAGCCGCCGCATAGTATGGTGGCGCCACTAAAGACATCAGCTAGAGCCTCCTTGCTGCTGGGGTAAATTTTATTCATTTTCAGACACGCCCGGCCAGTAACCCCAATAATCGAAAGATTCATATTTAGGTGCCGGCCACGAGCCGTAAAACTCTAAAGTCTCGTCACCGGGTTTGTTCTTCGACCATTCTTTCTCAAATTCCGCGTATTTCTTGCCCCTGGACTTTCTATCCTTTCTTTCCTGCTCGCGCAGCGACTTCGTTTTTTCTTCATCGACCGCCAGTATCTTTTCGTCATAGATAACTTTATAAACATTCCTGGCAGCCCAGTGTGAAATGGCCCCTTTTTCCAGGTCTTTCATTACCATTGATGGGTCACGCTCAATCGGGTCGCCATAGCCGCCGCCGCCGCCGGTGCCCCCGGCTACCAGGTCGCCTTCTTTGGTAGACTCGGCCACGCAGGGATATCCTCTCAATCTGTAATGACCCTTAATAGCCTGTTCCCGGTAAAGCATCCTGGCCGAACCCGGAATATTGGTATCCGTATTACGCAGCATTTCATTCAGATTGGAACCGGAAACCGCCAGGAAAGGCAGTGCCGGAACACCGTAGCCTCCAAAGAGTCCCTGGGCCAGGGTTATTTTGGAACCAAATCCCCAAGTGCCCAGTGCAGCATTGGGTACGGCGTGGATTTTAACGGCGTAGTCCATGCCGACGCCGCCACGGTATTTGCCGTGGCCGCAGCTGTCCTGATGGAAGCCACGGTACAGGTACAGGAACGGCAGGTGTGATTCCAGGCTTTCAACCTCTCCCGGCTCGGAGGTCATCGGGGCAAAGTAGGCCCCGGCCACGTCCACACCGTCTTTATAGCTTCTGGCGCCAAACCCGATACCGTTCATCTCGGCGCCTGCATCGGCAAATGGCTCTCCGTACTGGTTGACGCCACCGTAAGACAGGGTATCGAAACCACGGTTACCGGCGCACTCGGTCCGGTCAGGGCTGGCGGCGTAAACCACGTTCTGAAGCACGTACTGCACGGCCAGGGAACCTGCCTCGTGGACGTAAGCGCAACCAGCCTTGGGAGACTCGCGGCTGGCATTGACGATAGTGCCCTGTGGCATCTTGAAAGACATTGGCTCCAGTATACCCGAATTATGAGGTAAATCGTAGAACAGGTGCCCCAGCAAGTAAACCGTGTTGACGCCGACGACCCCCGTTCCCGGGGAATTGGCCACGCGGTCAAAAACCTCCGGTGAAGTACCTTCATAATCGAAGTACAGGTGGTCGCCTTTCTTCTCCAGTGTGACGGCAACTTTGGTCAGTCGCTGAAATATACCGACGGCGTCAATGAACTGGACAAAGCTGTACTTGCCGTCATTCCATTGACTGATACGCATCCGGGTTGCTTCGCCCGTAATTTTGATGACATACCTCAGAATCCCGGTCATATACTCAGGTGTCACCTTTTCAATGACAGCTAACAGGCGTTTCTCGACCACTCTCAAACAGGCCATTCTTGCCTTGATGTCCAGGGTCATGGCCCGCGGGTCTCGTACCATATGGTTAAAGTAATTGATAACGTCTTCTTTCAATCTGTAGTTTTCAGCTATTTTCAGGGCAGGGACCTGTATTCCCTCTTCATACATGCTCCTCGAGCCGGTAGGCATACCACCGGGTTCACAGGCGCCACATTCCCCGGTGTGGACCACGGCTCCAATCCAGCATACGAGCTTATCTTTATAGAATATGGGTGCATAGATGGCCATATCCGGAGGATGCGTACCGCGGATGTAGGGCATGTTACAGAAGAATGCGTCTCCTGGCCTGACGCCGACACTTGGCTCATTCAACCAGTACTTCATGATATACTTGACATCCGTCGAGCCCAGCACGGAGTGGAAATACAGACCTGACGCACAGACGGCGCTGTCACCTGACCTGGTATAAATGGCACTGGACGTATCTCCCCAGCGACATCCCGTACTGGCACCAAGCTTTACAAGAGTCTCATTACCCTCGGATACTATCGTAAGCAGCTTGTGGAGGAAAATACCCGCCGAAGTGGGTTCTATGTCCTTCATATATTCGAGTTCCTCTTCCGTCGGAGGCTCTGGATGCAATCGTTTACCTATTTCATAATCTATCGCACCTGGCATTTCCTTCCTCCTCTTCGTTATTCAAATCCTGAGTTAAGCTATTGATTGTACGTAATCATTCCGTAGAGTTCCGGGGCCATCGTGAATGTCCAGTCCGGCTCAATAACAGCCGTGGTGTTGTCTGATTCTATTACCGCCGGACCCTCTATTACGTTCCCGGCTCTCAGCAGGTCCCACTGGTATATATTCGTGTTCTTAAATCCACCGAGTTTTTCCCAGTAGGCTTCTCTCTGACCCTTGAGGGCAGCTTTGGCGGTTTTTTCACCAACAGCTTCATGTTGCGTCAGCGTGAAGTGCGGCAGGGGCAGATGTACGAAGAGACGGTATGTCTCGATTTCCACACCTCCCTGGGGAAAGGCGGCTTCAGCGCTGTAGAGGCGGCTGAACTCTTCCGTAAAGCGGTCACAAACCTTTTTCACATCCTCGGTGCTGTTGATGAACAGGAGAGGAGACTCAATGGGTGTATAGCGCCACTGCATGCCGTATCTCATCTCAAGTTCCAGCCGGAAAGCCGCCTGTTCCTCTTTAAATCCTTCGAGTATGATATCCCTGACGGCGAGTTCTCTGAGTTCGTTAATAATGGAGTTAAAAATGTCGAAGTCAGAGAAATAAGCCCCCTTGGCGTAGTCGAACAGCCTGGTGTTTCTTGACTTCTCGTAGCTGTGAACAACGTCCAGCGTGGACGCTCCATAGGCTCCTGCTACGGGAGACATCGGCGGGACGATAATTTTACTCATTTCGGAGGCGGCGGCCACACTACAGCAGTGCCCGGGGCCGGCGCCGCCGCCGGCGAAAACGGTGAACTCTGAAGGTTCGTACCCTTTAAGGGCTACCTCTTTGAAAATCTCCTGCCCCATCTTGGCGTCAATTACCTTCTTAATCATCATGGCGGTGGTCATCTCATCCCATCCGGTCTTTTCTCCCAGCTCTTTCAAGGCCTTTACTGCCTTCCCTTTATTCAGCCTGAATTTGCCGCCCAGGAAGTAATCCGGATTTACATAGCCCAGAACAACGTCGGCATCGGTAGCAGTGGGGTTTTCCCCTCCCAAGTCATAGCATGCCGGGCCGGGCATGGACTTGGCACTGGCTGGCCCGACCTCAAGGCGATTGCCCAGTGAAGGATTCAACCAGGCTATTGAACCGCCGCCGGCGCCGATTGACGCTATTTTTATCGCCGTTATCTGAGTTCGCCACCGGTCAACCGTGGGATACAGGTCATAGTGGGTAATACTGCCATCAGTAATGAGTCCGATGTCAAAGCTGGTACCGCCAGTGTCACAAAAGACGACATTCGGAAGGCCGACACCGCTGCACAGGCGGGCTGCCCCGCAGAGTCCGCTGACAGGACTGGCCCCATAGGTAGCAATCGCCCTGGTTCTGGCCACTTTGGCGCAACCACCGACGTTGTCGGAGAGGAGGAGTGGCTTTTGATATCCATTGTCAAGCAGGTCACTGCATAAAGCGGATATCTGCTCGACAAACCCCACATGAATATAGGCATTGACTATCGCCGTCATTGTCCTGACATATTCGCCCTCTTTTGGTGATATCTCGGACGACAGTATGATGGGCATATTACCCAGGTAGACTTCCGGGAATTCCTCCTCGATAATGCTTCTTATCTGCCTTTCGTGAACCGGGTTAATAAATGACCATAAGAGGCTGACCACAAAGCCGCGTACGCCGTTATCCACCAGATATCTGAGCTGTGTCAGAACATCCTCTTTTACCAGCGGCATAACGATATTGCCACTATAGTCCAATCGCTCTCTAACGCCTACCACCAGCTTGCGGGGGATGAGCGGCACCGGCTTCTCAATCGAAGTAACATCCTGGACGTCCGAAGCAGGCAGGCCGTCTGCCCACTGCCGTCCCCTGCCTATGAAGATTGTATCCTCAAACCCGCGCGTGGTTATCAATCCCAGTTTGGGTCCTGTATGCTCAATAAGTATGTTGGTACCGATAGTTGTGCAGTACTTGACGACATCGGTCTCGGTAAGGAATTCTTCAAGTGTTTTGCCATCTTTCTCAGCACACTCCTCGATTCCTCTAATAAACCCCACTCCAAGTTCGTAAGCCGTAGTTGGTACCTTCGTGGTGATGTATTTATCACCTTTAGCTATAAAAAAGTCCATAAATGTGCCGCCGACGTCAACATTGATAATATATCCCATCCTTTTCCTCCTGCGTTGCTTTTTATACGTTCTGCATTTCTGCGATTAAATCGTGAAGAATCTCCAGAGGCATATCATACGGAACTTCGCCTTCACTGACATAGAAAAATCCGGTAGGTTTATGTTTGTTAATGAACTGGCTGATGATGGCAAACTGTTCCTTTAATTCAGCCTGATTCCCTAATGCGAGCGGCAGACCGAATGAGATTTTCAGGGAATCCGACAAATTCTGCAAATGTGCCATGTCATCATCACTAATTTTCTTGCCAAGCAGGATTAACCCGTTTGGTTTTATCATCTCGTGTAGTTCGGTAATGAAGTCCGTCTCCATGTTTTTAACGATAATCGCCGGGAAGCAGTTATAGTATTTAATCAGGTTAAACAGCGTTGTATAGGCGTCCGTGTAGGGTTTAGGATATGCCAGCAATTCGTCACGATAGCCGCTATCCAGAAGGTCTTCCCTGAAAAATATAGCGTCAACCCTTAATTCACATAAATTTTTAACCAGTTTCGTAAGCAAGCTCCCGGCCAGGGCGATGGCGTTTTCTGTGTCATCGCTTTTATTAATCATCAGGGTCTTCACCAGTGAGCAGGGTCCGGTGAGAATACCAATGACAGCAACATCTTTGCCCTTTGACATGACGGTACGTTTGGTAGTTTCCAGTAGAATCTGGATGCGGCTGCTTTCTGCTGGGTCTATTTCCCGCAGTTCAGCCCGGCTGCAACTGGTGATTCTCGGGGCAGCGTAATCATCGGGCCACTCCAGTTCGCAACCGAAGAGCTCAGCCTCGATGGTAGCGTCGAAGTTATTGACTACTCCGTCATATTTGAACAAATTACAGGCATCCTCTAACGAATGAGTGTAGTAACTGGCGTCGGACGTTATTTCCGCCAGCGGGATTTGCTCCAGTTTGGCGGCAAGTCCATAAACAAATGGAATAAATACAGGTCTTTCACTGTTCATCAGTCTGTAAGTGTTTTTGAATGCCGTTTTCGAATTCATTTCGGCTGCTGGGAAGCCCTTTCCTTCAGCTTGTCAATATCAAGTTCTATTTCTGTAACAATAGGATGGCCCGGCGGCAAATACTGAATCGTTATTATTGCTCCGCATTCCGGGCAATAAAATTCGATTATCCTCATGAAGTCCGGGTCCGGCGCGTAGGAAATGCTGGCGGAATCCTGTTTGACCGGAATCGGCGGCCCGTATATTTCATCAGCCGGCCTTTCGTAAACCAGGCAGCCCCTGACGTAAGGCTCTCGGGCGGAACATATTTCTGCGTGGCATCGATTGCAGCACCACATCTCTTTCTCCAGGTCAATTTCCAGGGTTTCCGTAATACGCATATTGGTCATGATTAAACCTCCCCTAAAACGCCGTGTGAATACTCGCTGATGTAATAAAACTTATTGGCCGGTATGACATAGGTTGTGTCTTTGGCTTCGACAACCGCCGGACCGACAACTCTGTTGCCCGGCACCAGTAACTCTCTATTATAAATGGGGGTCTTGCGGTAACCGACTTCACGTGACCAGTATACATCCCGCTCTCCTCTTAACGCGCCGCCGGGGTCTTCGCCGGCCAGTGGACTGGCCTTCAGTTCGTAGTGCGGCATTGGTACGGTGGCATTCAGGATAATGGTGGAAATGGCGATTTTCGCCGGACCCTGCCCACCGGGTCTACCGAATTGAGCACATATATTTTTCATTTCTTCCAAAGAGCTTATTTGTGTCTTTTCCAGCTTTACGTTATGCTCTGCCAGGCCGTTGTCCCCGATGAGCTCGAGGTTATAACCAGCGTTATCGGAGGAGAAACCCTCCCCCTCGATGTCTCTCCTGGCCACATCCATTAGCTGCGTTACGGTCTCGTTAAGCCTCTTATAGTCCTTCAGATAGTCAACGCCGTCAAAGAGGATAAGCGGCAGGTATTTTGAATAGCGATGAAGCAAATCTGTTGTGGAAAAACCGAAGGCGCAGAAAGTTGAGGCATAGGGGCTTGTCAGTATCTGGCCGAATTCCAAACCGCTGACGAAACCGCCGTAGCGGGTCGGGCCGCCGCCACCGTAGGCTACCAGGGCGAAATCGCTCAATTTATCTGTCTCAATACCTTTCTCTTTCAAGAAATGTAGCAGTTCCTCTCGAATATTCCTTTCGGTGGTTTCTTTTATCAGGCAGGCTGCTTCCTCAACGCTGATTTTCATAGGGTCAGCGATTCTTCTCTTGATTGATGCTATGGCTTTGTCTTTATCAAGCAGCACCTTGCCTCCGAGGAAATTATTGGGGTCAATAAAGCCCAGGGCAACGTCTGCGTCCGTAACGGTAGGTTCCATTCCCCCGCGGTTAAAGCATGCCGGGCCCGGGCTGGCGCCGGCGCTTCTGGGTCCGACCTGAACGCCACCTGAGTTATTCAGCTTGACAATTGAACAACCACCTATACCCACCGAGTGGGTAACAATCATGGGTACGCTGACAGGAAGGTCGGAGATTATGGGAGTGAGAGTGTAGTTATGGCTGCCGCCACGGATTATGCCGATATCCAGGCTGGTGCCGCCTACGTCGACGGCTATTACCTCAGAGAAGCCATGGGCCTTCCCCACCAGCTGGGCTCCAAATACACCCAGCACGGGACCGGACGAATAAGTATCGATAGCCCTTGTCTTGGCCACTCTGGCGGTGCCGCCATGCGAATGCCCTACCATTAATGGCCGCGTGTAAAGATTTGCTTTCAGGTCATCCTCCGACCGGTATAGATACCTGACCATGGCATCGTGTATATACCCGTTTATTACCGCCGCATTGGTGCGATAAAAGGCATCCGGCTGGTCGGAGATATCAGAGGCCAGAAGTACTCTAATACTCCCCAGGAAATAGCTGGGGGACTGTTCCTTTATTATCGCCCTTATCTGTTTTTCATGCTCGGGATTAATATGTGAATTATTGAGACTGACGACAATGGCACGGGCGCCCATATCCGTCATATTCTGCATCTTGACAATCAGGTCCTCGGTATCGACAGGTTTTACTATTTTGCCTTTGTCATCAATCTCCTCAATTACCTCGGCAATCATATCCCTGGCTATGAAAGAGAATATCGGCTCAATGGCGCTTTTATCACTGGAATATAGCGAGTCCTTAAAACCCTGACTGACAAGTAGCCCGATTTTCGCTCCCGTTCTCTGAATTATCGTATTAACACTGACCGTGGTTGAATACCTTACAATGTCGGTATCCGCCAGCATTTCCTGCACCGGGACTCCGAATTGTTCGGCGCCTTCTTTTATGCAATCCACCAAACAGACCGTAAGGTCGTGAGGAGTTGTTAATACTTTGACTGTTCTCAGGTCTCCGTTACGGGTGAAAAAACCGTCCGTAAATGTGCCTCCGGTGTCAACGCCAATCATGAAAGACATCTTTGCTCCTCCCGCTTGTTTAAATCATACAAAACCGTGCTGTTTGATAGACTCGAATTTCCCAATCAATTATATATATCATATATTAAAAAATAGAGTCAAGTGTTACAATCACATGATTGAATATAACATATAATACTTTTTGATAATTATTTCGGTATTTGTTAGAATACCATCGTGTAAGGCACTTCTTTATCACAAAGGAGTTATTGTGAAAGGTCACTCGGAAAGGCTGGACTCATTAGCCAAGCGCCTCAGGGTTCAGGCTAATGATTTGAGATTCGATAACTTTCTTTCCTTTATCTACACATTCGAAATTGTTAACAAATATCTGGATAACGAGCTTAGGAAATTCGGCCTGAATCGGACCCAGATGAGCATCCTGCATATTTTGATAATACGTGGCGGTACGCTGACACCGACCGAATTGAGCTACCGGATAACCCGCTCTAAACATGCCACCACTAAAGCTGTTGACAGTCTTGAGTCGCTGGGACTGACCAGAAGTTCCGGTACAAAACGGGACCGCCGACTGAGAAAAGTCAGCATAACGGAGAAGGGTCTGGACCTGGTGGAGCAAACGATGTCCCTTCGGCACACAATTGCTTCGCAGGCTATGCAGTGCCTGGACCAGGAAGAAGCGGAGTCGTTTCAGACTATTTTGAGAAGGTTCAGGAAACACGTGCTTCAACTCATGGAAAAATCACGAGATTCCAACCAACCTGCCATTCCTCCCTTAGAGAGCAATAAGCCTGGTCGACCATAATGCTTATTTGTACACGCCGTATTCTCTAGCAGCCTCTACCATAGCGCGCAGGTTTTCCGGGTTGCCTTTGTCAACCTGGGCGCCACCGGCCAGGATATAACCGCCACCCGGGGCGCAGGTTTCGATAAGCCTACGGCAGTATTCTTTAACATCTTCTGGTGTGCCGGTAATCATCAGCGAAGTGGGTACGTTCCCGGAGATACAGCACCTGTCACCGATGACTTTCTTGGCCCTGGCCATATCCGTCTTGTCGAAAAGCCAGGTGACAGCACCTTTGGGGAATTCGTTAACGCTTTCCAATCGTGTATTATAGCTTCCCTCGGCGAACAGGTATACCAGGATACCTTCGTCAACCAGGGCGTTGATGACTTTCTTCAGGGACGGCCAGTAGAAGGTATTGAACTGCTCGTCGGACATCCAGCCGTCGGCGCCTTTATGCAGAGGGAACATCGCCATCAGGCCCCGGGAGGCATTAACCGAGGATATCACGGAATCAATCATAAGGGTCGTGATTACTTCGATGCCTTCGAGGAGCTTGTCCGGCTGGCGGAACATGTCAAAGAATATCCCTTGCGTGCCTCTGAGCGTATCACCGATGACATCGAACGGCGCTTTGGCAAAAGCCCCCATCGCTGACGAGAATCCGGCTTCGAGTCCCTTTCGGCCGAATTCTCCCATAACTTTCATATATTTTCCAAGCTCATTACCGACATCAATAAGCGTCTGCATGGAGGCCTGCACCTGGGGCATCATAAACGGGAAGAAGTACATGGACGGCAGCTCGATGATATTCGTCCACGGTAACAACATATTCCACGACTCAAAAGCCCCGAAGATACGGGGCATGTAGACCCTCATCCAGAAATCAGAAGGGTTCTTTATCAGGGCGTCGTATTCGTCGGCCTTCATATACTCGCCTTCGACAAACTGTATTCCCTCGGCACTCTTGGAAAGCCCGTGCCCCGGCCACTTATACAGCTTATAATCGAGAAGGTCGTAGACTCTTCCCGGAAGGAACATACCGGGACCGACGAATATATCCAGGTCGGCGAAGTCCTTATTGAACTTGTCGCATGCCGCTATAAGCTTGTCATAGTCATACATGCAGGTGTAATAGTCGGTACCGTAATAATAGGCAGGCATAGCCCCGATGGGCAAGGAAACGGGCACTCTATCCGGCTCCTCGACGTTATAAGCGTCAATCATCCTTTGTACTCTTGTCCTGTAGGCCTTCTTGGCCTCGTCATTGATGAAATTGATGCCGTCGTTATTGAGCCACCAGTTAAAGCGCTGCTCTCTTTTTTCCTTTGGGGTCAGCTCTGCCCGGTTATCTTCCATTCTTCTTTATCTTCCTTTTTTTATATGAATAACTCGTCGCCTTCTACGTTTGATTGCAGGTTGACGAAGTCTGGGGGCTAATGTCTGTTGTCTGGAGGAACTGGCTCTATGATTATACCAGCGTATTATTGACCGTTCAATTTTTTACGGAACTAAGGTACATGCAGATGGCGCCACAGGCGGCCACATTGAGCGATTCTGCCTTTTGCCGTATCGTGGGGATTCGGATTCGGTAATCGGCCAGGTCCAGCAGCGCTTGTGAGAGTCCTGCCGCTTCGTTACCCAGCGCCAGCAGGAGTTTATCCTGTTGAGAGAAAACTGATGGCTCGTCTGTGCCGTCGGGCTCAGCCGCTATCAGGATGTAGCCGTTCTCTCTCAGCGCCTCGGCAAGTACGAGGTAGTTTGTCGTTCTTCTAAGCCATACTGATAATACCGTCCCTGCCGACGCCTGAACGCATTTCGGCGAAAAGGGGTCGGCACAGGTTTCGGTCAGAATGACTCCGGAATAATCGAAGGCAGCAGCCGTACGTATAAGGGTGCCCACATTCCCGGGGTCCTGAATATCTTCCATCAGCAGGATTTTATGGTCGGTATCCTCGGGAAGGGAGCCGGAGTAAATATTTGCCGGAAGACGTACTATAGCCATAGTCCCCTGTGGTGTTCTGGTGTGACAGATGGAGTGGAACTGGCTCTCCATAACCAGACTCACGGGGTAATCACGATAGACAGGGAGGGGCTTTTCTACGGCCAGAATCTCGATTATCTCGTCAGGGTACGTGCTGATTATTTGATTGATGGCCTTATCACCTTCCACAGGGAATGCCCCGGCTTCGAGCCGACCTTTTTTCGTGGTCAGTTCTTTGTACCATTTAAGTGGTTTTAGGGGAACAGACATGGCAGCTTCACACCTTCTTCCTGAACATAAATGCCATGATGGAACCGATGACAATGATAATGAATGACCACATGTAGCCTGGCACTGTCCATTTGAACGTAATTAAGCCGGAGAGTATGAGGAGAATACCGATTACAGCCAGGGCGATACCTGTTTGCCTGAAAAAGCCATACAGCCTGCTCATATGCTGCTTGAACTCTTTAATCATGGTAGTTTTTGAAGGAATATGGTTTCGTTTGGTGCTACTGCGGCCTATTCGGACAATGAGTGTTATCATTAAAATGGCAATGACAACCAGTACAATAAGGATTATTTCCTGTGGGCCAAATATCATAATGTTACCTGAAAAATTTATCCATATTTATTCCTGAGTAGTATTATGAGGAAATAAGTAGGATAGTGAGACTTCCAGTTTTAACGGATAATATTATATTATTCGTTAATTATTAATTAATTATTAAATTTAAAAAGGAACGAGGTAAATCTCGTTACCTTTTTTATGTCCTTTAACCAGCTCACAATGCCTTAATGTAGCAATCTGGTTTTGCAGGTCGAGTTGAGAGATATTGAATTTCGTTATTACTTCTTCCGGAGTAGCCTTGCCTTTGTTCTTTATAAACGTATAAATTGCCTGCTGTAAAGAATTTAGCCCTTCGGCACCTTTAAGTCCCGTGCTCTCGCGGGTACGGGTGGCCAGATAGACTGCCCAGGGGTCGCAGGACTTGGCTGGCGACCTGACATCTATATAGCAGTCATCACACAGTATTTCACCGAAATGTGTATGGCTTTCGTCTTCGGAAATTTCACGCTGGCACCGCTGGCATTTCATATATATGTTCTCCTCACCGCTAGTTTATTTCCGTAAAATCAGGAGGGCAGCGAATGGCGGCTCTGGCTAGATTTCGATGGTGGTAATGCTTAAAGTCCGCGGAACTACTGACGGATGATTATGTACTATTTATCTTTCTTATAAGCTTTGGCTGTTCTTAATTCTTTTACCAGGTCCTCTATGGTAATAGCCGCCATCGTTAATGGCTGGAGAGTGCCCCTGGATCCTAACTGCGCCGCAACCCTGGCTATGACTGTATTGTTGGGAGCTTCAAGGATATTTAGGAAATCATATTCGCCCAGCAGCGAGTACTGGACCAGTATTTTAGCTCCCATCTCCTCCACTTCCTTGTTGACTTCCCAGATTCTGCCTGGGTTCTTCATGATGGTCTTTCTTCCTGCGTCCGTTAGCGTGGTCAACATGACATAATAGGGCATTTCATTCACCTCATTTAGAGATTCATATTAGCGTTTTCTATATGATTTTGTTAGGCTACTATTCTATACCGAGATTTGCTGGCTGTCAATACATTATAACATGATTCCGGCTGTTCCTTAAAGGATAATCCTTGAGAACCAGGTTGGACAGATTATGCTCAAGCCAGTTTTATAGTCACCGGTATACCGGCTACCATGAGGTAGACCTCGTCGGTGTGCTCTGCCAGCATCTGGTTGGCCTTACCCAGCCAGTCGCGATAGAGCCGGCTTGCTTTGTCAGCCGGCACCAGGCCAAGGCCGACATCATTGGTTACGATAATGAAGTGAGCATCGAATCGTTTAATACACTTCACTAATTCATCGATTTCAGCCGTGATCACTTTTTCAATGGCGGCTGTGTCAATTTCCCTATTAATTCGTCGCTCGTGTTGCAGAATGATATTACTAATCAGCAGGGTGATGCAGTCTATAATAACCGTTTGGGCTCTACCGATACTCCGGGTAATTTGATGGCCAATATGTGCCGTTGCCTCAAGGGTTGCCCAGGTAGAGGGTCTTGCCTTGCGGTGCGCTTCAATACGCTGTCTCATCTCCTCGTCACCGGCCTCGGCCGTAGCTACGAAAAGCACGCCACCGGCCGACTTCAAAGCTAGCTGCTGGGCGAAATGGCTCTTGCCGCTGCGGGCACCACCGATAATGAGAGTGCTTTTCAAACCGGTTCCTCCATTATCCGATAAATTTCTTTAATGTTCAGGTTGTGGCGGACCAGTTCCGCCAGCTTGTCATAATGTTGCTCTTTTCCTACCGTGGAGCTACCCGCTGTTTCAGGCAGTCCCCAGTACCGTCGCAGGGAGTTGAGAAAGGCCTGGCGGAAATTGTCATTGTGGAACAGGCCGTGCATGTATGTTCCCAGTACGGTGCCCCTGTCATTGAGCATGCCGTCTCTGTAATCGGCAGCCCCCTGCGGAGTCTCTGTAATTTGAAAGGCGTTTAATTTGTCCTCATGCTGGGTCTGTCCCATGTGTATCTCATAGCCTGTAAGTTCCTGCCCTTTTGTCCCTGAGAGCAGCCCGATATCTGACAGCACCCGCGCTCTAACCTGCCTGGTGGATTTCTCCGGCGTGAAGGTGGTGACCACATTGAGCAGTCCCAGTCCACTTACTTCAGTTCTGTCCGACTCCACTCCCTGCGGGTCAAGGATACTCTTTCCCAGCATCTGGAAGCCGCCGCAAATACCCACTACGGGAGTGCCTTCTTTAGCTTTGAGTTCAATGCTTCTCGCCAGTCCGGAATGCCAGAGATACTGGAGGTCGTTGACGGTGCTTTTAGTGCCGGGCAGGATGATAAGGTGTGGATTGCCGAGTTCAAAGCGTTGTGTTGCGAAGTTTACCCGACAGCCCTCATCTTCCAGAGGGTCGAAGTCATCATAATTGGAGATATGCGGCAGTCGGATAACAGCAATGTTCAGGCCGCCTGTTGCCGTGCTGTCCGACTTCTCATCAAGGTAAACAGAGTCCTCCTGGGCAATACGTATATCGCGGAAGTAAGGCACCACACCAAGCACGGGTCTGGCGGTGCGCCTTTCCAGAAATTCCAACCCCGGCTGGAAGAGATTAAGGTCGCCGCGGAACTTGTTGATAATCAGGCCCTTGATATAGCGCCGCTCATCCTCGTCCAGCAGCTCCAGTGTGCCGATGAGAGATGCGAATACGCCTCCCCGGTCAATATCGCCTACAAGCAGGACGGGGGTGCCTGACATCCTGGCTATACGCATGTTGACAATCTCTCTGTCTTTGAGGTTTATCTCCGCCGGGCTGCCGGCTCCTTCGATGACCACAATATCATAAGCATCACGGAGCCGGTTTAAAGCAGCCTCTATCGTTTTCAGCAGGGAAGGGGTGTACTTATAATAGTCGCTGGCGGATATTGTCCTGGCTACCTTGCCCATAACGATTACCTGGCTGCCGGTGTCGGCCGTTGGCTTGAGGAGTACCGGGTTCATGTCCACCGTGGGTTCTATACCGGCTGCCTCCGCCTGTACCGCCTGTGCCCGACCAATCTCGCCGCCACTGGCGGTAACGAAGGAATTAAGCGCCATGTTCTGTGCCTTAAACGGCGCCACCCGGTGGCCGTCCTGACGGAGGATGCGGCACAAAGCAGCCACCAGGATGCTCTTCCCGGCTGACGAAGCCGTACCCTGTATCATCAATGTTCTGGCGTTTTTCATAATCACGTACTTCTTTATCTTAAGTTCCCGGCTACGGTATAAACCAGACTGGCCAGGACGAGTGACAGCACTTCGGCCACTTCATTTATTGCACCGTAGGTATCGCCGGTAAGACCGGCAAATTTACGCTTGAGGTAGATGGAGAAAAGTGTGGTTATAACCCAGATACCGAAAATGAGTAGCAAGGCGGTTAACGAGAAAAACGGGAATAGCGCTATGGCTACCGCGAACGTAATAATCGTGGCGCTAAGGAACTGGGGCCACCTTGTATTTTGCTTGAAGGCCGTTCCCAGTCCGGACTGGTGCGCGTAGGGGTGAGTGAAAATAGCATAGACCATTGCCCAGCGGCTTATTACAGGCATAAATATCAGGTTGGCCGTCAGGAGAACTCCGGGTATGCTGTTCAGTGAAACGTATTTGACCAGCAGCAGCAGAACGACCCCGACGATACCGAAGGCCCCGGCCCGGCTGTCGCGCATTACCCGCCACCTGTCTTCAACCGACTTATGGCCGGCTATGCCGTCGCAGGTGTCAACAAATCCATCCAGGTGTAAGGCCCCGGTAATTAACACCAGAATAACAATCAGCAGTGCATTAACAACGGCTGGAGGCAGAATAAAATTCAACAGCCAGTTCAACCCGGCCAAGACAAGTCCGATGATGAGGCCGACCACCGGGAAGTAGGCCGTAGCGCGCCCCAGTTGCTCCGGTCCTTCAGCTGAAGGATGTCCGGGCAGTGGTATGCTGGTTAAGAACCGCAAAGCGGCCAGGAAACTCAACTTTCTGACTCATCTCCTTCTGAAACGCCGGCTTCGGCGAAAGTGGCCATCTCGTTAAGGGTTCGGGCGGCGGCTTCAGCCAGGAATATTCCCAGCGCCGCGCCGGTGCCCTCACCCAGGCGCATACTAAGGTCCAGCAGGGGCTTTAGCCCCAGGTGCCTGAGCATGGTCGGGTGGCCGGACTCGGCCGAGACGTGAGCGGCTATGATGAAGTCCTTAAGCTGCGGTGACAGCGCTACAGCAATGAGTGCTGCCGCCCCGGAGATGAAGCCGTCAATGACCACCGGAACGCGTCTGGCCGCTGCTCCCAGCATGACACCTGCCAGTCCCCCGATTTCAAAGCCCCCCACCCTGGCCAGCACCTCCAGGGACCTGGATGGGTCGGGCTGGTTAATGGTCAGGGCGCGGTTGATTACATCTATTTTGTGGGCAAGCTGTTCATCCGTCAGGCCGGTGCCTCTTCCGGCGACTTCTCTTACCGCCTCCCCGGTCATAACAGCGCAGATAGCGGCACTGGCGGTGGTATTGCCGATGCCCATGTCGCCGGTGCCTACTATATCCAAGCCTTTGTCGGCCTCAGTGTTGACGATATCAATCCCGGCGGCTATTGCCTTTATCGCCTGTTCGCTGGTCATCGCTGGTCCTAGGCACATATTTTTTGTGCCGTAGTCGATTTTTCTCACGGTAAGCTGTGGGTCAGGCCTGAGGTCGCTGGCTACCCCCATGTCAACAAATATGATTCTGGCTCCTGCCTGGCGGGCAAGCACGTTAATGCCCGCCCCACCCCGGAGGAAATTCTCAACCATCTGGGCGGTAACCTCCTGCGGCCAGTTGCCTATCTTTTCAGTGACTACCCCGTGGTCGCCAGCCATGGTAATCATGACTTTATCAACAATACGCGGGCTGGCCTTTCCCTGGATACCGGCCAGCTGAACGGCCAGTTCCTCAAGTCTGCCCAGGCTTCCCTGTGGCTTGGTCAGGGCGTCCTGGCGGGACTGAGCTTCGGCCATGGCCGCTTTGTCCAGAGGTTTTATCATCTCAATTGTTTTCTGGATTCTATTCATTAAAGTATTCTCCTGACTGCATTATTACGCTAATAGCCGTAATGAGCTTTTCGCACTCGGGTATGGTGCGGGGTGCAATACGTATGTATTCCGGCAGGCCGAAAGAGGTACAGTCGCGGACGAGGATACCATGTTTGACCAGAGAACGGCGAAAACTTGTTGCGTGTCCCACTTTTACCAGGAAGTAATTGGCGTCTGAGGGTAAAACTTTGAAGCCGAGACGGTAGAGCTTATTAATAAGGAAACGTTTGGCTTCCCGTATTCGCTGAAGGCTCTGCTCAAGATATTCCCCGTTTTCTAGGACGGTCGTTCCTACTTTCTGGGCAACGATATTAACGTTCCAGGGCGGTGCGACCCGACGCAGGCTATCAATAATCTCCTGGTGGGCAACGGCATAGCCGAGGCGGAGTCCGGGCAGTCCGTAGTCCTTGGTCATGGAACGCAGGATAACCACGTTATCCCGTGCCGTAAGGTTAACCGAATTCCACCTTTCCTCGACAAAGGCAACATAAGCCTCATCCAGGATAAGCAGGGTATCTTTACCTGTGTCCATGACCGTCTCAACCTCACGGCGTGAGAGATATTTCCCCGTGGGATTATTGGGATTACATAAAAACATACTTGCTGGCTGATGCTTCCGGACGATATTGACAATGTCCTCTATCTTCAGCGTGAAATCGTGCTCTTCCTCTGCCCGATACCTGACCGGCCTGGCACCGGCCAGGCGGCAGGCGACCTCATACTCACCGTAAGTTGGCTCCATTATCAGGATGGGGTCTCCCTTGCGGAAATAGGTCATGGCGATAAGCCTTATTAACTCGGTAGTACCGCTGCCGACGAGGATGTTCTCCGGGGGCATTCCCAGGCTCTCCGAGAGACGCTGTCTCAGTTCGGTAGCTTCGGAATCGGGGTATTGCTCAATAGGTATCTGGCTCGATATTTCCTTTATTCCCGGAGGCGGCATGAATGGGTTGGTGCAGACGGAGAAATCAATAATGTCTTCCGGTTTTAACCCGTAAGCCGTTATCTCGGCATGGTAAATACCACCATGTGCGCAGGTTTTGAGTCCAGCTATCCATCGTTTAGGCCGTAATGACAAAGTAAATCACCCCCGAGATAAAGCATATCAGCATCCAGGCGGATGCCGCCAGTACCAGTAATTTCAACGAGGTATCAATAGTGTCCGGCACAGGAAGGGCATTTGCCTTTCCGATTATATAGTAGTCCGTCTTCTCCAGTCGTACGTCCAGGGCGCCGGCCATGGCGGCCATCGGCCAGCCGGCATTGGGGCTTTCGGTTCGGGTGTGTTCCCGGAGAGCCGTCTGCCAGGCATTGCGACCGTTTCTTTTCAACACCAGGGCAGCCAAAACGAGTAATAATGCCGTCAGCCTGGCCGGTATGAAGTTGAGTACGTCGTCCAGTCGGCTGGCGAACTTGCCCAGATGCTCGTACTTCCCGTGATAGCCTATCATGGAGTCCATGGTGTTGACTACCCGGTAGCCGATAGCACCGGGAAGGCCGAACAATAGGAAGTAAAACAGGGGAGCCACCAGACTGTCGCAAATACCCTCCGCCACCGATTCCACCGTGGCCGATACCAGCAGCGGCCTGGGCAGATCTGTATCGCGACTGACCAGCGAGCGCAGTTCCAGGCGCGCTTCATCCAGCTTATTTTCCTGTAAAAGCTTCCTGACCTTTATCGCGGCGAGCCGTAGTCCCTTGATGGAGAAGGTACATTTAAGGAGTACGGCCGCCACTATAGTGCTGGCAATAATGTTAAGTTGTCCCAGGTAGAGGAGTATAAAATAGACGGGAGCAACGAACAGCGCTATCATCAACAGGGTCGTGGCTGTGCCATAGAGAAACTGAACGGCCGGATGGTGTCCCAAGCGCGCCTTTTCCAGAAATGAGATAACCTTCCCCATCCAGGCGACCGGGTGTATGACGTTAGGCGGGTCACCCAGAGCCATGTCCAGGATGATAGCCAGTGCCAGTATGATTATTTCCATTTATTGTCTTCCGGTCGGTTTATTATTTTTAGCGCTCAGCAGGACAGTTGGGAGGCCGTTAACGGGATGGGTGTAAACGCAGTTCTCCGCGCCGTAGACCTGCTTGATATTCGTATCGGTAATAACCTCAGTCGGTGTGCCTTCGGCATGAATGCGTCTCTCGTTAATCAAGAGCAGACGGTCGCAGTACTGTGCCGCCAGGTTGAGGTCGTGAAGGGCGGCCAAAACGGTCAGATTACTCTCCGTACAGAGGTTCTTGATGAGGTCAAGCACCTCGACCTGACGGCCGATATCCAGGTTGGCTGTCGGTTCGTCAAGGAGGATTGCCTTAGTCTCCTGCACAAGGACGCGGGCAATCAGCAGGCATTGTATTTCCCCGCCCGATAGCTCGTTTACCCGTCGACTCGCCAGTAAGTGGGTGGCTGTCTTTTCCATAGCCTCCCAGGCGATTGACCAGTCACGCGGACCTTCGGATTGAAACAGCCCCAGGTGCGGGTTCCTGCCCATGAGCACTATCTCGAAGGCGGTAAAGGTGCTGGGGAGCAGGGGCATCTGAGGTACGACTCCAACCAGGCAGGCTAATTCACGCCTCGGTATTCTTACTACATCCTGTCGGTCAAGCAGTATCTTGCCTGATATGGGACTGATGACGCGACTCAACGCCTTGATGATAGTCGATTTACCGGAGCCGTTGGGGCCGATAATCCCCACCAGTTGCCCCGGCGATGCCCTGAGGGTAATATCTTCAAGCACCGGCTGATAGTTATAGCCGAGTGATACGTTCTGCATTTCCAGTTCAATCATATCAGACCTCAGAAGATGACTTTTTTACGGCGCCGCAGCAGGTAAAGGAAGAACGGGGCGCCGCAGATGGCGGTAATAACCCCGATGGGTATCTCCGTAGGTGCCATGACGATGCGCGCAACAAGGTCGGCCAGTATCATAAAGATAGCTCCGGTCAGCACCGACAGGGGTAGTAAAAAACGGTGGTCGGCGCCCCATATCAGCCGGACGGCATGGGGAATGATGATGCCGACAAAGCCGATAGTACCCACGAAAGAAACGCTGGCGGCGGTAATCAGCGTGGCGGCCGCCAGCAGGATTATCTTGAGTCTTTCCACGTTAACACCCAGCTGCTGGGCCTGCTCTTCATCAAGCTGCATGACATTAAGCAGCCGGGCGAAGACAATAATAACAGCCGTCCCCACGGCTACGTAGGGCAGGACAATCGTTACCTCTGACCACTGGCTCAGGGAGAAGCTGCCCATCATCCAGAAGATGATGCCGTGCATCTTTTCCCCGCTGGAAATAACGAGGTAGGAAACGATTGACCCCAGTAATGCGCCTAACGCCACACCGGCCAGGATAAGGGTGGTAACGGGTAGCGTCTTGCCTGTCCGGGCAAGGAGATAGACGGCAATGGTGCTGACCATGGCTCCGGTGAATGCGAGAAGGGGAATGATGCCGAAGCCAAAGCTGTGCCAGGTGACCGGCAGCAGGAAGCCGACAACGGCCCCCAGTGATGCCCCCTGGGCCACGCCGATGAGATATGGGTCGGCCAGGGGATTACGAAAGAGTCCCTGGTAAGTGGCGCCGGCCGTCGCCAGAGCGGCCCCCACCAGTCCGGCGAGAATGACCCGGGGCAGGCGGACTTCCAGTATAATAGTAGCGATGGCACTCTGCCACGTCTGAGCGATATCAACTAACGGCAGCTTATCCAGAAGAATACGGAACGTGGTCAGAAGCGGGATGTGCACACTGCCTACACTCGTCGCCAGTGCAATAACCGCAACCAGTAAGATAGATAACCCCAGAATGCTGTATACGCGGGTACGCCTGCCCGATAAGTAATGGCTTGTGAGCTCTATGTCAGTTGGTTTACGGGGTATATTCAATAACTCTCCCCAGCCTATTCAAATGACTCAGGATGGATGAATCGGGCAAACAGTTCCAGTCCCTCAACTATGCGCGGGCCGGGGCGGCTGGCCAGGTCAGCGTCGATGGCATAGACACGGTCATTCCGGCGTGCATCGGTTTCCCTCAACCTCGACTCAGCTTTGGCATACTGAAAGGTCTGGTCTTCCCCGCTGCCGTGACCGGCACCAGCGATGATTACCGCCGGGTTGGCCGCAATAAACGTCTCCAAACTGATTTCGGCATAGCCGCTCTTTGAACTAAGCTTCCCGACCATGTTCAGGCCACCGGCCATATCTATCAGTTCATCCTGCAGGGTGTCGAAATTGGCTATCATCAGCGGGTCGTGCCAGACGATATAGCAGGTTGATGGTCTCTGCTCCGGCGGCAGCCCCTCTGTCTTATCGGTTACCGCCTTAACCCGACTCCGCATATCTGCAAGCAGGTCGGAAGCCTCTTCCTCTGTTCCGGTAACCTGTCCTACCAGTGTGATAGCAGATATTACCTCGTCAATCGTCTCGGGGTCCAGGGCTACGACCGTCAGGCCTTTGCTCTCAAGCTGCGGGATAATTTTGTCTTCGTGCATTGAAGTGGCTAATATCAGGTCGGGGGAGAGGGCAACTATTTCCTCGATGTTAGGCGTGCTGAAGCCGCCGATACTCGCTTTTTCCGCAGCCTCCGGTGGGTAGTTGCAGTGATCGGTGATGGCGACCACACGGTCGGCCAGGCCCAGCGCGAAGAGAATCTCGGTATTACTCGGTGCCAGGGAAATTATTCTCTGGGGGAGCTTGTCCAGGGCTACGGTTCTTCCCAGCTGGTCTGTGATTTCAGCTGGTGGCTCTTTTTCCAGCGGTGATGTGCAGGATGCGAGAATACTCATGACCAGGGCTGAAGCCAGGTAAATGACAACAAGTTTTCCGAGCCTCTTTTTCATAAGCACCTCACTTATAAAAAATAAATCCCTCGACTCCAGCCGAAGGGTAATCAGGAATTAATAAAAATTCCTACCACTCCCCGCGGAGTTCTGTAGGCTGTGCAGAGGCTGGCGTTCTGGCTTATGATTCTTCTGCGGAAGAATCAATTACAGTGGCGCGGCCGCGTCGGATTCGCACCGACTTGCCCTCCAGTTAGGCCTTCGCTCGCGCTAGGGCACCCCTGTTTACTTATACAGTTTTATTCCAATATACAGTATTGGACATAAGAATTCAAGCTGGTTCTTTGCCGGTCAGGTAGGAATGCCAGGCAAACAGGAATGCGGCTGGCGCTGATTACTCAGTCTATGTGGGCTGCCATTTTCTACATGGTATTTGGCAGGAAGAGTGAGAGCGAAGGAATAGCTACGAGAAGGGCAACGTGTGCGACGTCGGCTATTACGAATGGTATGATACCGCGGAATATGGTGCCAATAGGGACATCAGACACTGATGCCAGGATAAAGACATTCATACCCATCGGCGGTGTTACCAGGCCCATCTCCATGACCCTCACCATTATCACCCCGAACCATACCACGTCGAACCCCAGTGCCAGGACCACCGGGTAGATAATGGGGACAGTGAGGATAATAGCGGCATAAATGTCCAGGAAACAACCGAGAATTATATACATTATGATAATAGCCAGGAGAACCCACATCGGGCTGACAGGCAGCTCAGCGACGAAATCGCCAATCGCCCATGGCAGCTGGCTTATAGCCAGGAAGCGCATGAGCATAAAAGCACCCACTATCATGAAGACAATCATGGCCGTGGTTTGCGCTGTCTCTACGACAGAGCCGCGCAGGTTTGTCCAGGTGAGCTTTCGGCCGATGAAACTGATGACGATAGCCCCGAAGGCGCCAATTGAACCGGCTTCAGTGGGGGTGAAAATCCCCCTGTAGATACCCCCCATAACCAGTATGAACAGGGCCAGCATTGCCCAGGTGCCTTTAAGCGAGATAATCTTGGCCTTAAAGGTAGTTCCTTCGGCTGGAGGTCCCATAGTTGGCTTCCATTTGCACATAATCCAGATGGTAACCATGTAGAAGATAGCCTCAAGAATCCCGGGGATAATACCTGCCATGAAAAGCTTGCCTATATTTACTTCACAGAGTATGCCGTACAGGATAAATCCCATACTGGGGGGGATGAGGATACCCATGGTGCCTCCGGCAGCAACGGCGCCGGAAGCCAGTTTGTCGTCGTAGTTATATTTCTTCATCTCCGGGAGGGCTACTTTGCCCATGGTAGCGGCTGTCGCCGCACTGGAGCCGCAGATGGCCGCAAAACCGGCGCAGGCCACCACGGTAGACATGGCCAGCCCGCCTCTGAGCCGTCCTATCCACGTATAGGCGGTTTGGTAAAGGTCTGAGGCTACTCCCGTATTGGAGACTACCGCACCCATGAGTATAAACAGCGGTATCACCGTTATGGGGTAGAAAGCTATGTTGCTGTATGGCTCAAGACCGGCGTGGAGAAGCGCATGGTCCCAGCTTCCCAGAAGACCATAACCGATAAAGCCGATAAGAACCATACAGACGCCAATCCATATCCGCAGGAATATGAGTATAATGAGGGCAGCGATGCTGATAGCGCCGATTAGCTCCGGACTCATTTTTTCACTACCTTAACTATATTCTGAACCAGGATGTTAAGCATGGCAAAAAGCAGTAAGGCATAGCTAAAGACTATCAACCAGTAAAATGGGTAGACCACTATATCGGTAATTTCAGAAGCCTTGCCCATATCACGGGCGGCAAAGCCTTCAAAAAAGCTCTGAGAGGCTATAAGCGCACATACACCGATGACCAGAACAGCGTTAATGATGTTCATGATTACCTGAGTCTTTTCTGACCACCTGCCGACTATCAGGTCCACCTTGATATGCATCCCCTTCAATGCACACCAGGCCATCCCCAGAAATCCCACGATAACCATCATGTACTCGGTGATTTCCGAGCTGGCCATTATGGGACGGTCGAAGAAATAACGCAGGCAAACATCGGTGACGGTCAACATCATCATGAACGCCAGAACTACAACCGCCACCACCCCCATTGTCTCGCTTACTATTTCTATGACTCTCGCTGTCGAACGATAGAAATTAGGCGTTGTGGTATCAACACTTTGCTCCTCGTCCTTCGGCGTTTCTGGCTGTTCTTTAGCGACTCTTGCTGCATACGGTGCAGCTGGCTCTTTATCGTCTATTGGCTGGGTATCTTGATTCATGGTAATCAGTCCATATACAGGTACTTATTAAATGGTAACAGACAAATACGTTGGCCTATTATAATGCTTGGTATTTTTAATTGTCAAGAAACTTGAATAGGCTGCCTGTTTATACGTGGATTAAGCAGAATTTTGAGGATGTGGAGTGAGTCAGGCGTTCAGGACAATGGCGGGATTTGCCCCTGAAGCATACTTTGCCATGATTGAGGATATGCAGTCAGGGGTGTTCTGGCAGGTCCTTTTATTGAGGCGTCCGGGCTTTTGGTTGGGTGCGTCTCAGCTTCGCCCGGATGCGGGCCATGAATTCCCGTGTGCTGAAGGGCTTTCGAATATAATCGTCGGCGCCGAGAGTCAAAACCCTTCGTAGTGTTTCCATATCATATTCTTCGGTAAGCATGATAATAGGAATGTTGGAACGCCCTCGTATCAGGTCAAGCATCAGAAGACTGTCAAGCCCAGGCATGATTGAGTCCAGAATAACTAGGTCTGGTTCCATTTCGTCCAGCAGTGTCAGTGCTGAGTTGCCATCGGCGACGACAACGGGTTCGAAGCCTTCCAGTTCCAGGGTGCGATTAAGCAGGTTCAGCATCTCCTGGTTATCATCTACCACCATAATGCGTTGGCGGTCATTCATTGCCGACAAAGTGTCCCCTTATCTTGATACCAGAAATCGTCGCCTTTCAGTTCTGCGAGCCTCTGGGCAATTCTATCTCCCATATGGGGGCAAGAGCTGGCTTGCCTCTGGTGGTGATGAAGCCGCTGGTTCCTGCTGATTTACCCGTAGGATGGATGTTGCATGGATTCGGTATGCCCTTGAGTGTGTTGTATCTGCCCTGCGGATTACTGGGGTGTGACTGGCTAAATACCCTCATAGCAGCGATATGTTGCCTGAAGGACTTGGCGTCTTTCCATATTAGTGCTGTTTCCATTTTCGCCACCTCACACTGCTAACCTTACTCAAGCCGGCTCACAACAGCGTCAAAAATGGGTTCTAAAGACTCACAAAATAGTCACGGTTGGTTCAGGATTACGCACCCTGGTGGCATAATGGACAGCTAAATCCTCACAGAAAAATCAAAAGTATTAAGGCTTTGGCAGTCACACCGAGTAAAAAGAGAGCCTTCCCGTATTTGGAAGACTCCCTTAATGCTATTGCCTTTGCTGCATGATAGCCGCTACATAATCATACAGGCTTTGACATGATATACCCTATACCAGGTCTGGTCAGTATATAGGTGGGATGCTTGGCGTCATCTCCCAGCTTTTTCCTGAGGCGGGCGATATTTACCTGGAGGAGATGTGGGGCGCCGATATATTCTTCACCCCACACCTTATCCAGTAATTGGTCTGGAGTTACGACACGGCCGGCATTCCGGGAGACGTAAGACAACAACCTGTATTCCGTAGAGGTGAGTATCAGCTCTTGACCGCTGAGGGTGACCCTGCGTGACGCGAAGTCTATTACCAGGTCCTTATATTGGAATATGGCACCGGGGGGCTCATCCTGGGGGCCGATACGGCGCAAAACCGCCCTGACTCGCGCGGCCAGCTCACTTGCGGAGAAGGGTTTGGTTACGTAGTCATCAGCTCCAATATCTAACCCTTCAACCTTCTCCTTGTCATCACCCATAGCGGTAACCATTATGATAGGTACCTGTGAAAATTCGCGGATATGCTGGCATACTATATAGCCGTTCATATCCGGCATCATGATGTCCAGCAATACCAGGTCTGGGCTTTCCTTCTCGAAGACTTTCAGGGCGGCTTCGCCGCTATTAGCTATAAGCGTATCAAAACCCTCAAGCTCAAGCATACGCTTCATCATTCTTAACATCCTAACGTCATCATCGACAACCAGAACTAATGCTTTTTTTGAGGACATGATAACACCTCTCTTTCTGGTGAAGGACTACGTCCTCAACAACGACTTTCGTCTTTAGTTGATTTTTCTTTCATTGTTTTACTATCTGGGCCGCATTATCTATAGGAAGGGTGAAGTAGACCGTACTTCCTTTTCCCAGTTTACTCTCTACCCAGATGTGGCCACCGTGCGCTTCTACCAGCCGCCGGCATATATATAGTCCCAGCCCGATACCCTCTACGCCTGAAGACAGCCTTTGCTCGATCCGGTACATCCGGTCGAAGATATTGGTCAACTCCTCCGCAGGTATACCTGAGCCCTGGTCGGCAATGCTGACGAGGAGCTCCTGGCTGGATTGTCGGGTTGATATTACTACTTCCGTTCCTTTTGGAGAGTATTTGATGGCGTTATCAATAAGGTTGTCCAGAACCTGCCGAATACGTTTGGCGTCGATGTTTAGCTTGGGCAGTTTCTTTGACAGCATGGTAACGATGTGATGTTCATTGTCTCTGATTCCCGCTTCGGTAGCAACGCCACGGATAAGTCTGGATACGCTGGTTGGAGCCTTTTCCAGTTTCAGCAGTCCGGCCTCCATTCGCGACGTGTCCAGCAGGTTGTCGACAAGTATAGCCAGCCGGTCTGTTGAATGGTCTATGGATTTTAGATAATCCCTTTTTTCATGAGAAGTGAGCTTGGAGAAGTAGTCAATCATCATGGTGGAGTAGCCTTTTATTGTCGCCAGCGGGGTGCGGAGTTCGTGCGAGACCGTGGCCAGGAGGTCACTCTTCATTTTGCTCAGTTCTTCATATTCAATGACTTTCCTCTCAAGATACTTGCGTTCGGTGATGTCCATGAGGTTTCCGAGTATTGCTTCTCTGCCCTGGTAGTGGATAGGGGAAACGGTCTGCAGGACCCATTTTATCTGACCATTCTTGTTGAGAATCCTGTATTCGCACGGGTAGGGGTTCTTTTCCTGAAGAGTGAATACCGTGCTTGACTTTACCGCGTCGCTGTCTTCAATAGCGACAAGGCTGAGGAGGTCTCTGCCCAACAACTCCTTTTCGCTGTAGCCAGTAAGCTTCTGAAATTGCGGGTTGGTATATTGAAGCTTATCATCCTGCACAATATAGATGCCCAGCGGTGAATTGAAGGAAACTGTCTTAAGCAGCTCTTCGGACTGTTTTCGCTCGGTAATGTCATTTACAACGGCAATAACACACGGTTCCTCGCCGATGTTGATAAGCTCGGCGGAAAGCTGGGATATGCGTACTTCGCCTGATTTATGGCGTGATTCAACTTCCAGATTTCGAACTCTGCCTTCTTCCTTCAGTAACTTCAGCATTCTATTACGGTTCTCGGCAAACATCCAGTTGCCTGTTTCAATCGAGGTGCGGCCGATAGTCTCTTCACGGGAGTAACCGGTAAAATTAGTATAACTATCATTAACTTCAATGAATTTCCCATCTTTTAACGTGGAAATGGAGAAGATAGCCGGGCTTGAGTGAAAGGCCTTCGAGAATTTTTCCTCGGATTCCCGCAAGGCCTCTTCTATCTGCCTGTGTTCCGCAATTATCCCAAGGCGCTCGGCGACGGCGTCAAGCAATAGCCTTTCTTCTTTCGAGAAAAGGTTGTTGTCGGTATTAGATGGCGCTTTCACATAGCCGACTTCTACAGTCCCTACTTTCTCTCCACGCACGATAATGTCTGCGGACATCCGCCACTTGGTCTTGCTACAGTTACCTGACTTGAACTCACGCCCATTGATGGCAATTCTGGCAAAGGCAATATCGGGATATTGAAAGGCTCTGGGGAGCAGATTGGTTATCTCTTCAAACCTTTGATATAGCGTGATATCCGGTGCTCCGCTGATGTTGGCAACATCGTAGAGACACCTGAGCTCTTTCACGCGCCTGTCCAGTTCATTCTTCATCCGGTTGCGCTCGTATCTCTCGATGGTATCCCATTTGTCACCTCGCCTGATGAGAGCGAACTGGTGGTTACTGACCACGTCTATGATTTCAGGTGCCCCACACTTATTAAGAGAATAAGCGCATATAGAGAGCCAGTTGCCCTTGCCGATGGTATCCTGCCCTGCCTTTACATATTCCATGAATTGCGGCCAGTCCTTTTTTTCAAGCCAGGAAGTATTGGCTGACATCCTCATGCCGTCGTAACCGCTGGCGAGGGCCTGGTTTAGTTTGTTTGACCAGCCCTCGGTAACTCGTTGCAGGTCAAGGGTACCCCCCTTGAGATACCATTCGGTATGAGGGATTATCTCTACTTGTCCCTTTTCCAGGTATTTATCAAAATTACTGATGGACTTTCTTAACGCCTTTTCGACAGACTCTTTATCTAAAGGCTCCGAAGTAACCCAGAGGCAAAATTCGTTATTTTTTAACCCGGCTTTAAAGTAGGGCACCAGCAGGTTAAGCATGTCCTCGCTGGTCTGGTAGAATAAACAGAGGTGTGTGTCCCAGGGAACATCACCGATAATGTCAACACCCGATTTTCTAAGCTCTTTTCCTATAGCGCTCATCGAATCTGCTCACAGTTGGCAATCATTTAATTATCTCCCCAGCTTATTCCTGCTATAAGGTTATTGCTCCGCTTCGATTATCAGTTCAGCCTCGGCTTTCAGTTTATTAATATCGTCTCCGGTAAATAGCCGCCATCCTCTCCTGTCCCGGCGCGAATTGGTACCCGGGTAGCCTGCTTTAAGCCATCGAAATAAGGTATTCTTGCTTATACCGACCATCTGGCAGACCTCTGCAGTTCTATAGTACGTATTTCCATTTATTGACACAGCCATGCAGACCTCCCTGGTACTACCTGAGTATACTCGGTATACTTCAATACTATATATTATTATCAATTACTATTATAAAAAATAGTGTAAAGGATTGTAAATAATTCGTCAAGAGTCCATAAAGATTTCATAAATATGCCGAATGTCCTCCACGCATATCCTTTAGCCTGGAGCGTATTCCCTCCTTATTCTCTTTCTATATCCTTTGAGACCGATTTATTAATCAGGATTTCAAAGGTTATCGTGCTGCTATCTTCCTGTATGGCTTCGCTGTCATCAGTTTCATTGATAATCAAAATAGCTTCATCCAGCTCGGTAATGCGTACTTCGGAGAATGCCTCATGGGTCTCCAGGGCTGTTACGTAGTCAATAACTGCAAAAACGTTATCGGTTTCCCCCTGTACCTTAATCAAGTTCCTGTCTATCTCTATTGATGTTAAATATAGCTTAGGCGGAAGAGCACTGGAAATCAATTGAAAATCATCCGTAAAGTCGCCTCTGGTACTCAGGATGCTCTGATTTACCGCTGTTAGATTATCGGCGCTGGCGATAATTTCACTGATGGTGTCCTCTTTCAGGGTTGTCTCCTCGGCGACGAGGTTAGCCAGGTTGTGTTCCCGGTTGACTTCACTCAGTCTGGATTCCAGGTCCGTGTTTTTAGCACCGAGCTGACTCTTACCCTGGTAGAGAGGATAAATGAGGGCAACAGCGATTAGCAGCAAAGCTACGAGGACAACATGTCGTACTGGTACTGGCTGTGCTTTTGGTTTACGGAATTTCCCGGATAATATATTGATATTTATATCGTGAAAATGGACACCATTACCTTTATCTACGGGTTTTTGTGGAATTTTCTTAAGAGCCAGCCCCATGCTGGCCGCGTATGAGGCAACGGGCAGGTCAGATGGAAATTCCAGTGCCGGAATCAGGGGTTCGATGGGGTATTCTATCTCAGCCTGGAGCAGTCCTTGTGTGGTAACCTCGGTAGCCAGTAAACCGGTCAGCAGCAGGGGAGTAGCTGGGCTGAGATGATTTTCCGGGTGGCTGCTCTGGTAGAAGGCAACTGTTTTGGTTAGCTCGTCCGCCAATCGATGGATGTTATCGTCGAGAGTAGCTCCCTCACCTCTTGGGCTTATAGTATGTATAACCGTGGGCAGACCATTGGCAATAATGACGATATCATAGCATTCGGGTTCCAGGTTAGCGACTATAGCATCGCCGCGATTGGCGGCTCTGGCTAACGCCAGCGGCTGCAAATCCATGAGATAGGGCTCCACTCCGCCTACCCTAAATGTCTGAATCATGGCGTCAACCAGGTGTCGTGACACCCCCAGGACGAAAAAGGCCTGCTCATCCTCCGGACCGGGTACAGGCTGCCAGGTAAGATACAGTTCATTCAGAGGTAGTGATATTTCTTTCTTGGCGGCACGCTGGACGGCTTCCTCCATAAGCCCGGATTTCATCCTGGGCAGGCTGACAAATCGGTAAGTAAAGGACAGACCCGAAAGGCTGATAATGACTTTCTCTTTGGGTATTCTGGTTGATTTAAACAGGGCGTCAATGACCTCGCCGACGGCCTCTGGCTGCATAATTAAGCCGTCCCGGACCAATCCGGCCATCAGGTCCGTGCTTTCCCACTTTTTTACCTGCCTTCCCTTTATGGCAAGGATTCTGATACTGCTGTTACTGATATTCAGGGTAACGTACATTGCTATATATCCTTCTCCTCTAGCTCAGCAGCCGGAGATTGAACATAGACAGCTATTTCCAGACTGGCGTTTATCCGTGTAATACCTTCAGAGATACTTTCTTTTACAGATGATTCGTTTTCTTTATTCACACTTAAATTCTCCATTATAAGCGTCTTGATACCATTGTTTTCCAGCTGTCTTAAAAAGCTGGTCAATTGTTCCGAAGTACCCGTTACAGCTGTATTAAATCGAAAAACAGAGTAGCCATGTTCGTTAACGCTCTCTGTTGTCCAGGGTTGCGTTACCAGGGGTATTGCCTTAACCCCCACATCGTCGGCAAGCTCGAGAACAGTGTTCACTATTTGGGTAGTGTTCAGCTTCTCGGGGAATGCGTTCCTGGCCGCGTCCCAATCTGCTTGAGCGGCGGCCAATCTTTGGTCAAGGTCAGCCGGGGGTGGGGCGATTTGCGTCAAATCCCCGGTGACACTGGTTATTTTGGATGCCAGCGCCTCATTCCCCCGCCGTAGTTTCAAATAGCCTGTGCCGAGCAGATAATACACCACGACCAGGACAATAACTAGCAGTACTATCGGTAGTTTCCTGTTCTTCACAGAAGGCTCTCTCTTCTTTATGATTTTTGATTACTCTTACTATTTCTGTAAAGTATCGCCAGTATTACAAGGTTGGTAAGGGCGATGCAGGCAAGGAATGTGTTAGCTAGAACTGTCGAATCGAAATTCATTTTCAGACCTCCTTATTTATTCTACTTGCCACGCCAAAATAGAAGCGGTCGTGTTGGCGGTATTAACGAAAGCACGGATAGTCCTGTCTCCGGCGGTAGATGAAATTTCGTAGGCAGCGGAGGTTCCCGCATTCGTGGATATCTCTACAGTCTTAACGAAACCGTCTGACCTTGGTCCGCAATAAGCAATGGCATAAACGCCGCCGGAAATCTGGATGATATCCGGAAAATTGCCATAAGATGTATCAAATTCCAGGGTATCAATTACAGTATTGTTGATATCTCCATCTGTGGCTATCTCAACTGTTATTAGATAGCCGTCACTCCCGTTGCCCCGATAAGAAATAGCATAGATATCACCGGAGATATTGATGATATCCGGTGTTCTACCGTTGCCTGTATCAAACTCCAGGGTATCTATCACGCTGTTAGTAATTTCACCATCAGTAGCTATTTCCACGGTCTTCAGGAAGCCATCATTGCCGTTTCCCTGGTAGGCAATAGTATAAATGTCACCGGACACATCAACAATATCCGGGTAATAACAGTTACTGGTATCAAATTCCAGGGTATCTATCACGCTGTTAGTAATTTCACCATCCGAAGCTATCTCCACAGTCTTGATGAAGCCATCGCCGCCATTACCCCGGTAGACAATGGCGTAAACGTCACCGGAGATATAACTGATATCCGGGTAATAACCGTTACTGGTATCGTATTCCAGGGTATCTATCACGCTGTTGGTAATTTCACCATCAGTAGCTATCTCTATAGTCTTGATGAAGCCATCGCCGCCATTACCCCGGTAAGCGATAGCATAAATATTGCTTGCTACGTGAGTAATAACCGGTTCTCTCCCGTTTCTGTTATCAAACTCCAGGGTATCTATCACGCTGTTGGTAATTTCACCATCAGTGGTTATCTCCACGGTCTTTAAGAAACCGTCGTTGCCATTTCCCTGGTAGGCTATGACGTATATGTTGCCGGAGACGTGGAGAATGTCCGCGTAGATTCCGTAACTGGTATCAAACTCTAAGCTGTCTACCACGCTGTTGGTGATGTCACCATCGGAAGCTATTTCAACTGTCTTTAAGAAGCCGTCGTTACCATTGCCACGGTAGGCTATAGCGTAGATGTCACCGGAAATATGTATGATGTCGGGCATATTTCCGTAAGCAGTATCAAACTCGAGAGTATCTATCACGGTATCCCCGATCTCACCAGCCAAGCCACCTCCGTCCCCGGTAACGTTCGCGGTTACGGTAATGCTGGTGGTTAAGCCATTGAGTTCTTCGCCAAGCTGATAGGTGACCTCATCGCCCGGTTCGGGTATCTGCTCGGCCAGGCTACCTCTGGTCAAATTCCAGATGGCGTGCTCGACGCCGGCGTCACAGCTGCTCTGGTGGATGATTGCTTCGCCATAGGCGAGTGAACCGATAAGGCCGCTGCCGGCATGACTGAGAAAAGGCGTTATCACCAGAGTGCCGAGAGCAAGTGCCATCATGGCCATTGGCAGGGCCTGTCCCTTCTCGCTGTTCATTATTCCTCTTCCTCGGCTGGTCTCAGATAAACCCTGTAGGTTCCCTGTTCACTTACACTGTCGCGTCCCTCAGGGGATGAAGTCAGGGACATGGTAATGACGCGGTTACCCATGGAAAAATCGGCACTGGTAATATTCTTGGCCAGGGTCATCTGGCCGCCACCAGCGGTGCGTCGTAATTCCATCCCCGTTAATGAATAGGTAATCGTTGAGTTATCTGTTTGCGTGAGAACCAGCTCGCTGCCTGCGGCAGCTGATTTCGCACCCTGACCATCAAGGCTGAACCAGTGAGAGGCATTTTGCAGCTCATGCATGGCGATAAGCCTGTCATTGCCGTATTCGGTAACGGTGAATATCTGGTATATGCTTGTTCCCAGAAAACTTATAATGAGCCCGGTAGCGGCCATCGCCATTACCAGCTCAACCATGGTAAAACCACGTTCATTAGCAGTCATCATCGGTTCACCTTATAGTCGGAAACAGCTAATATATCCTGCCCGTCCCTTGAGATGGTGACCGTTATCTTCTGTATATTGGTATCAGTCCCCGGGACTGAGCCGGTCATAACGGACAGGCCGTAACCTGCCGGCACATCTATAGTCGGGTAGGTAGTGGCATTCGGGTCATAGCTATAGCTTTTAGTATATTCCAGCTGTGACCTTACCAGTCTCTGGGCCACTACTTCCTCGTCCTGCTCACCTACGGCGATTGACCCCGCCGAAAGGGCGGCGACAAAGGCAACCACAGAGGTCCCTAGAATGGCCACGGCCACCAGTGTCTCTACCAGTCCCAGACCTTTCTGGCCCTGAGCCCGGTTTATTGTCCGGGCTAACCTCTGTTTTATTGTCCCTGTCATCTTTTTTACCTGATATAGTCATTTAGTGCATGGACCTCAGTATTGAATATAGCGGCGTTATCATGGAAAGAGCGATGAATATAACTACTATCCCGATGATTAAGGTCAATATTGGCTCTATCATCGAAGTAAGGATTTCAATCCTGTGGTCAACCCTCTGTTCGTAATAGTCAGCGAGCGTGGCGAGGGTAGAGTCCATAGAACCGGTCTTCTCTCCCACTACTACCATCTCTGCCAGGAGTGGAGGAAAAAGCTCAACCTCGGCCAGTGGCTGTGATAGACCCTCTCCCTGTACCAGCTTATCTTTAACATTCCTTAAAGACTCGCGGATAATCCGGTTTTTGTTTGTTTGGATGGAGATGTCCATTACATTCGGCAGGTGCAGGCCTGCTTTCAGCAGCATTGAAGCTGTCTGACAGAAATGTTGCACACCGCGCTCAATGTTAATGGCGCCTATGAGTGGTATTTGCAGCATTAGCCTGTCTTTGGCCAGCTTTACTGATGGTAATCTCAGAAGGCCGATGGTTAATAGAATGAGAATAAGCAATCCCATGATTATATAGAGAGTATGGTCGAGAACGAAGCCACTGATGGAAAGAAGCATCTGTGTCATCCAGGGCAGTTTCACGTCCATCGAGGAAAACAGGTCGACAAGTGGCGGCAGGGCGACCGTGATGAGCAAAATAGTTACGCCGATGGCCATAAGTAACACAAAGGCAGGATAGAACATGGCGCGTTTAATTTTCTGGGATGTGACTGTCTGTTTCTCCATGTAGCTGGCGGCCTGCCTCAGCCCTAATTCCAGACTGCCTGACTGTTCGCTTGCCCTTATCACCTGGCAGTAGGTATTCGAAAACACCTCAGGATGGTAGCTGAGTGCCTGGGAGAAAGAGGTGCCTACCTGGATTTCCTCGATTAATCCATTAATGACGTCTTTAAGAGCCACCTTGGAAGCCTGTCCCTTAAGTAGCTGCAGCGATGTATATATGCTGATGCCGGACTCAGTCAGGGTGGCTAGCTGGTTGGAGAAGTCAATCACATCCTGGGTTTTAACTCCAAAGAGGGTCGGTATCATTCCTTTAATATTCGTCCCCGGCGGCGTTTCCTCAAGACTGAGGATATGCTGATAGCCGGCCCTGTACAGGGTGCCCTCCGCCATGCTTTCCGAGGCGACTTCAATCGTGCCCTGAACGATTTTCTTATCGACTGTATAGGCTCTATACCTGTATGACATTAATTACCTCTGAAATTGATTTGCATAAGTAGTTATTAACCTCAAGTCCCTGATTTATACAGTCCTCCTCCTTTTTAGTTAATAGAAAATACATTTCGCAGCACTTCACTTATTGATGTAATGCCCTCTTTTACCTTGAGCATCCCGTCACGTTTCATCGTTACCATTCCCTCGCTAATCGCCTGTGTTCTAATTTCACTGGAGCCGGCATTGCTCCTTAGCATCTTCCTTATATCCTCACTCATTATCAGGAATTCGAAGATACCCGTTCGACCCCGGTAGCCGGTATTGGCACAGAGGTTACATCCGCTTCCAGAATAAAATGTGGGGGTCTCCCGCTCAATTTCCTTGTTGAACGCCTGCATCTCTTCTTCGGTTGGTTGGTAAGGGGCACGGCAGTTCGGGCAGATACGCCGGACCATGCGCTGGGCAACGACTCCAATCAATGTTGATGATATTGAGGCCGGTTCGACGCCCAGGTCCATCAGTCGAGAAAGCACACCGACGGTATCATTGGCATGAATCGAGGAAAGTACCAGATGACCGGTGAGGGCGGATTGGATGGCGGTTGTCACCGTGTCTGTGTCCCGTATCTCACCGACCAGGATGACATCGGGGTCGTGGCGCATGATTGCCCTGAGGCCACTGGCAAAGGTAATCCCGGCTTTATTATTAACCTGAGTCTGGTTGATATCCATAAAGTTGTATTCAATGGGGTCTTCAATCGTCATGATATTGCGCTCATTCCTGTCCAGCTCGTTTATTGATGCGTAAAGTGTGGTCGTCTTGCCGGAACCTGTCGGGCCGCTCACCAGTATCATGCCGATAGGGCTCTTCAGCATCGCCTTGTATGTCTTAAGAATACCGGGTAAAAACCCGAGTTCCGATAAAGTGAATAGAGCCAGAGACTTGTCCAGAATCCGCAGTGTTACTCTCTCTCCGCAGGGCGTCTCCATAGTGGCGACGCGGATATCAACTTCATTATCGCCAAGTTTTACGGAGAATTGCCCGTCCTGAGGGCGCCTCTGTTCTGAGATGTCCATCTCGGCCAGAATTTTTATGCGTGATACCAGCGGCATGTGGATACTGAGTGGGAAGGAAAACATGTCATGCAGGATGCCATCAATCCTGTAGCGAATCCGGAGCCTGTCTTCCTGTGGTTCGATGTGAACATCCGATGCCCTGTCCCTGACTGCCTGGGCGACAAGCAGGTCAATGGTCTCGGCAATCGGTGTCCTGGCCGTAAGTATCGGGGTGTCATCTGGTTTATCTTCTGAGGCTGGCGCAAACTTGCTTACATTGTTCTCAATGGCGCCGCTTGACCTGTAGTTAATGTTAATAGCGCGTTCAATATCGGAGCGGACGCCAAGCGATACCTCAACCCTCATCTTCGCCTGAGCCTTGAGGTCTTCAATAGTATGTATGTCCTCCGGGTCAGCCATAACCACCATCAGTGAGTCATTAACGATGTCCATCGGTATCAGGGCGTGTTTCCGGGCCATGTCTTCGGGGATAAGCTGGAGTGCCTGAGGCTGTATGGTGTGTCTCTTCAGGTCTATTAACGGTAAGTTTAGCTGGATACTGAGCATGATGGCCAGTGTCTCAGGTTTAACCAGGCCTTGTTTTATCAGAATGTCGTTAAGTTTACCTCCCTGCTGTCGCTGCAGCGCTAATGCGCTCTCCAGTTGCTCCCGGGTGAGCAGGTTCTCCTCAACCAGCATCTCGCCCAAACTCTTTTTGTTAGATTTATCCGGGGTGAGGGATTTGGTATTTTCTTTATCCACTCACTTTCTCCTGGTCTGTTGCTGCGTGTGTCTTCTTTGCCAGCAGAGCCTCTACATGGCTAACTATGTCAGCCGGGGCAGCGGGTTTGGACAGATAATCGTCGGCGCCTACTTTCAGACCGGTATTCTTGTCTATTTCCTGAGCTTTGGCTGAGAACATAAGAATGGGTAATTTATTGGTATCAGGCTCAGACCGCAGCTGGTGGCAGATTTCGAAGCCATCTATACCCGGTAGCATCACATCCAGAATGATAAGGTCCGGTATTTCATTGTGCGCTTTCCTTATCCCATCCAATCCGTTTGAAGCCGTGAACACCTGGTAACCTTCGTGCCGGAGTGAATAATCTACTAGCCTTGATGTAGCCGGGTCGTCCTCAATTACTAGGATTTTCTTTTGCATGACCGTTTCCTCCTTTGCCATTCAGGGGCAAGGTAAAACTAAAAGTGCTACCTTTACCTATTTCGCTCTCCGCCCAGATATGCCCACCATGTGCCTCGATAATCTGCCTGCATATATAGAGTCCCAGTCCGGTGCCGCCCCTGGCCAGCTTATCTTCGGCTCTGTAAAACCTTTCAAAGAGGTGCGGCATGGATTCCTCGTTTATGCCGACACCCTTATCGCTGACCTGAAACAGCAGCTCTCCGTTTCGGCTCTCTACTCTGGCTTTGACACTGCCTCCGGGGTCGCTGAATTTGATGGCGTTGCTGAGCAGGTTGATGACCACTTGCCTCAGTCGTTCGGCATCTATCTCTATCTCAGGTAGTACGGGTGGTATTTCTTCGCTGAGTTCGACGTCCTTGTCCCGGGCCAGACTATGGAATATCTGTATGGAATCGACGATAGTATCCCTTATCGGCAGGAGCCTCTTGTTTATCTCAAAATGGCCGGACTCAAGGCGTGACATATCCAGCAGACTGTTAATAAGGACGCCGAGTTGCTGGCTCTCCCTATCTATAATTTGCAGGAATTCTTGCTGGGTTGCCAAGTCAGGTACTTTACCTTCGAGGATTAGCTTGGTAAAACCACCGATTGACTGTAGTGGCGTGCGCAGCTCGTGTGAGACGTTGGAGAGGAATTCAGATTTCATCTTGTCTATTTCCCTCAGTTTTTCCTCGGCCTCTTTACGTTCGGTAATATCTCTTATGATGGCTGTCACGATACACGTATCTTCAGCTTTTCTTGATGATAATGAGAGCTCGATAGGAACCTCGGTCATGTCTTTCCTCAGGCCTTCACCTTCAACTACCCTGTACGTGGAATTAACTGATTTGGGATCGCTTAAGCGGGCCAGCAGCTTTTTCGTCTTATCTCTGTCTCTTTCGGGGATAACCTTCATAATTGATTGACCGAGCATCTCTTTTTCCGTATAGCCATATATTTTTTCGGCTCCCTGGTTCCATATGATGACCCTCATCTGTAGGTCAACGGATATTATTCCGTCTTTAGAGGTACTGATGAGTTCACGGTATTTTTCCTCGCTCCGTTTCAATGCCTCTTCCGCCAGCTTACGCTGGGTTATGGCCGTTGCCAGAGACACCCATCCGTATCGTTTACCGTTTCCCTCTATCGCCTGAAAACTTACATCAACCCACACCTCGCCGTGCTTTGTCCGATGCAGTTGCTCCTCCTGGTGATAGCCGCTGATCTCAAGGTTATTGAAGCGCTCTTCGTTTTCTCCAGGGTAGTTTTCCACTATCTCAATAACACTCAGGAGATTCTTGCCAATCGCCTCTGAGGCTTTGACACCGTAAATCTGTTCACTGATTTCATTCCAGTGTGTAATGGTGTATTCCGTGTCTATGGCGATGACACTCTCGTGGATAGACTTGAAAGCGGCATCCGAGAAGCGAAGCGCCTCTTCAGCCTGCTTTCGTTCGGTGATATCTATGGTCATGGAGATGAGGCATGGTTCGTTGCCGATATTAATCTGTTCCGCTGAGAAAAGCCACAAACGTACCTCACCTGACTTCGTACGGAACTGAAATTCTTCCTGGTAGACTCTGCCTTGTTCCTTCAGTATCTGTACCATCCTGGCGCGGTCCTCTGCCTTTGCCCAGATATTTATCTCATCTGAATTACGGCCAGTCACCTCTTCACGCGTATAGCCCGTGGTATTGGTGAAACTATCATTAACTTCAACAAACCTGCCTTCCTTAACCGTAGTGATAGCAATCATGTCAGGGCTGGAACGGAAGGCTTTGGAGAACTTTTCCTCTGACTCTCGCAGTGCATTCTCAGCCTGCTTGCGCTCGGTGATATCCAAACAATGCCCTATCATCTGGACGACATTTCCTTCGGTATCAAAAAGAGGGTAGCCGTGTACTTCCAGGCTTCTTATATTGCCCTCTTCATCGGTATGGGTATGCTCCACAACCACAGGTTTTTTGGTACGTTTTACTTCTTCAAGTGGGCAAACATAGCCTTCACCGGCACACGGCTTGTCTTTATTATGGACAACGGTATAGCAGTTCTTAGCTTCTGCTGAACTATCAAATCGCGTGGCTTTATTCGCCATTTGAATACTATAATCATTGGCATCTACAACATAGAAGGGTTGAGTGATAGACTCAAATACATTGCTCAAGAATTCCTTTTGCTGCCGGATGAGCTTCCCAGCCTTCTTACGCTCGGTAACATCACGCAGTGATGCCAGGTAGGCGGGTTCACCCTCCCAGTTAATATCTACCACGCGCATTTCGGCTACGGTTATTTCGCCGTCGTCATACTTAATTTCAATCTCTGATGTCTTGCCTCCCTTAAGTGAAAAAGCAAATGGTTTATTCAGTAAATCTTTCTTTTTACGCCTGAAGAGGGATTCCGCGGCCGGGTTAATGAAGAGTGGTTGCTTTTCCTTGCTGACAACAATAATGGCATCGGCGTTCTTGTCCAGGATTTTAAAAAGATTGGCCTGGATTTTCTTCAGTTCTTCTGTATGCTGCTCAAGTTCCCCCTGCAGCCGGGACCGTTCAATGGCATAGAAAAGGGAGCGCTCTATCTGGCTGCTATCCATCTGCCCTTTCACGAGATAGTCCTGTGCGCCGAGCTGAACTGCCTTGATGGCTACAGCTTCGTCATCGAAGCCGCTTAACACTACCAGAGGGATATTGGGCGCCATCTGCAATACTTTGGTGACCGTATCAAGTCCGTGACTGTCTGGCAGACCCAGGTCCGATAGAATCAGGTCAGGCGAACTGGTGGATAGCTCTGCCAGGCCGTCTTTCAAACTTATTACAGCTGTTACCGTAAACTGTCTGTTTACGGATTTAGTCAGTTTCCTGCGTATCAACTCGGCATCATCAGGGTTGTCTTCGATAAGCAAGACATTAATGGTTTTATCTTCCATTCTACGTCACCGGATTACCAGTATTTTTACCATTGTTAGCTATTTAGTAGCTGCTGATTTTGAATCGGTGATTCATTTATTAGCAACCAGTAAAGTCCTATGTTGCGTACGGCTTCAACGAATTGGTTAAAGTCAACCGGCTTGCGAACATAGCTGTTAGCCCCGGACTTGTATCCACGGATAAGGTCCTGTTCTTCTTTTGACGAGGTGAGGATAACCACCGGTGTCAGCTTGGTACGCTCGTCGGCACGCAGGCGTTCCAGTACCTGGAGTCCGTTCAATTTGGGCAATTTCAAATCGAGCAGAACAATCCTTGGCGCGTCGCTGGTATCACGGTCAGCATAGGTTCCGGTGCCGAAGAGGTAGTCCAGAGCTTCGGCGCCGTCACGGACTATCACCGTATTGTTGGCGATTTTGTTTTTGCGGAATGCCCGCAGCGTCAGCTCTACATCGTCAGGGTTATCCTCTACCAGCAGTATTGTTTCTCCTCTTGCAGCCATTTCTGTCCTCCTTTAGTTGAGAGTAAAATAGAAGGTGGCGCCTTTCCCCACAGCTCCTTCAGCCCAGATACTACCACCGTGGCGGTTAATGATTCGCTGTACTGTTGCCAGACCAATGCCGGTTCCGGGGAATTCGCTGGTTTCGTGCAGGCGCTGGAAAGCGCTAAACAATTTATCAACATAGGTCATGTCGAAGCCGGCACCATTATCGTTTATGAAGTAAGTTTTCTTGCCACCATTCTGGGCAGTACCGAACTCTATTCTTGTCTTCTCACACTTGCTGGTAAACTTCCAGGCATTACCGAGCAGGTTCTCGAACAGTGCTCTCAATAGCTCGGGGTCTCCCCTGTCGCTTAGCCCTTTACTAATGACAAAATTAACATCGCGTTCCGGCTGATTTTCATGAAGTCTGGCTGTGATTTCCTCTACCAGCGTACTCAGGTTAACCTTATCTTTGTGCATTTCGCTCCTAGTCAGACGAGACAGCTTCAGCATGCCATCAATGAGTTCACCCATTTTTTGACTGGCACCTCGTAGGCGTTGCAGATAGTCCTGTCCATTCTCATCAAGCTTATTCTCGTAGTCTTCCAGTAATGCCTGACTGAAGCCGTCGATACTCCTGAGCGGTGACCGCAGGTCATGAGAGACGGAATAGCTGAAGGCTTCCAGCTCTTTGTTGGTTGCCGCCAGCTGTGCACTGGAATTTTCCAGCTTTGCCAGCGTCTGTTTGAGCTTCTCTTCGGCGGCCTTGCTTTCGGTGATGTCGATTACCACGGCGATTGAACACGGTTCACCACCAATGAGGATTTGCTCGGACGAGAACATGGCCAGTCGTATATCGCCTGACTTCGTACGTAAGTGAACTTCTTCGTTACTTACGCTCCCCTGTTTATTCATTATCTCCAATATCCTGTCGCGCTCCTCTTTCTTCGCCCAGATGCCTATCTCAGACGCAGTGTGGCCAATAACTTCATCACGGGTGTAGCCGGTAAAATTAATATAATTATCGTTCACCTCAATGAATGTATTACTTTTAATGTGGACGATAGTGATTATATCGGGACTGGAGGAAAAGGCTCTGGAGAATTTCTCCTCGCTCTCGCTTAGGGCTGTCTGTGCCCTCTTGAGCTCGGTGATGTCAATTGTCATGGAAATAATACATAATTCGCCGCCTATGTCTATCCGCTCGGCGGAGAACAACCAGGTTCGTATCTCACCTGACTTTACACGGAAGTCGAATTCTTCATTATAAACCTGGCCTTTGTCTTGCAGCATTTTGAGCATTCTGTCGCGGTCCTCAGCCTTTGCCCAGATATCAATGTCCTTTGAATTACGGCCGATTACCTCTTTGCGGGTATAGCCGGTAATGTTGGTGAAACTATCATTGACTTCAATGAATTCGCCATCCTTGAGTGTGGTAATAGCAATGGTATTGGGACTGGAACGGAAGGCTTTAGAGAACTTCTGTTCGGACTCCCGCAGGGCCTCCTCGGCCTGCTTGCGCGCGGTGATGTCACGGGCGATGAGGTGCATGGCTGAAGGTTCGCCGTGCTCATCAAAAATCATCGCATGGGTCTGCTCTATCCAGATTATGCTGCCGTCTTTACGGAACATTCTTATAGTGATGGGTTTCTGGTTTTTTTTGTTACCAGACATGATGTGTTTATTGAAGAACTCTCTATCATCTGGATGGAGCATTTCCAGTCCGAGATTAGGGTCGGCATAGAACTCTTCCTGCTTGTAGCCGGTAATATTAAAACAGGATGGGCTCACGTAGTCTGTTCTTATTGTCGGAGCCATTTGAATACGCGAGATCATGTCGGTGGCGTTATCCGCAATAAGGCGGAAGCGCTCTTCATTGGTTATTAACTCCATCTCCGCCTGCTTGCGCTCGGTTATGTTGCGGCACACACAGAAGATAAACTTCTTTCCTGCGATGGTTGCTCCATTGATGCTGATTTCAACGTCAATGGTCGTACCATCCTTACGCTGCCAGTATGTCTCCAGGTGGTAACCGGTCTCGTCGACATTCCGTCCCATCTCGAGCAGTTCCTCACGTGTCCACTGAGTATCCCAATCCCATGTGTGGAGTTCACGGACTTCCTCGGTGGAGTACCCGAGCATCTCGGCAAATCGCTGGTTCGCCTCATACACTTTGGAGTCCCCATCGAGGATAACTATCCCGTCTAGGGACTGCTCGATCAGGATGCGCCGCCAGATCGCTTCGTTAGCCAGGGCTTCCTCCGCCCGCTTGCGCTCGATGGCGATAGCAGCAATACTAGCTGACCACTCCAGCACCCTGAGGTTGTCGGCATCCGGCTCACCCACCTTATTGCTATAGTTAGCTATGGTGCCGAGTAGCTCTCCGCTGGATGAGATGATAGGTTGCGACCAGCAGGAAAGCAGGCCGTTGTTGGTTGACCGCTTAACAGCTTCCTCAAAAGGTTTAAAAAGAGGGCTGTTCTTAATATCTGTGACGATTACCCGCTCCTTCAGGTACGCTGCGGTTCCACAGGAACCCACATTCGGCCCGATAGGTAGCCCGTCTTTTAATAGTTCTTTGTAATCATCGGGTAAACTTGGGCCGGACGCTTGAACCAGGCAGTCTTTTGACGAATCAAAAAGCAGCACAGAGCCTTTGATAGAAGTATCATGCTCTTCACCCAAACGCACTATAGCATCCAGCAGTTCGCTTAATTCTGCCCCCTGCCCTAAGAGGGTAAGCACGTGATTCTCATCGTGTTGTAGCTGCTCCCTCTTTTTACGGTCGGTAATATCGGTCGTTACGGCGATTATGCAGGCTTCGCCGGCAACATTGATTGGCTCGGCAGAGAACAACATCGTGCGTATCTCGCCTGACTTTGTGCGGGCACTGTATTCCTCATATGCAACTCTGCCATGTTTCCTTAGCTTCTTTAATATTCTGTCGCGCTCTTCTGGCTTTGCCCAGATATCGAGTTCTCTTGAGCTTTGGCCAATCACCTCTTCACGGGTGTAGCCATTGTCGCGTGTAAAACTTTCATTGACGTCAATAAATATGCCATCTTTAAACGTGGTAATAGAGGCTGAATCGGGATTGGAACGGAAGGCTTTGGAGAACTTCTCCTCGGACTCCCGCAAGGCTTCCTCCGCCCGCTTGCGCTCGGCAATTTCCTGGTTAAGGTTGTCTATTGATGTCATGCTGCTCGTCAGATTCAAGGTCATCTGGTCGAAAGCTCGTGACAGCTGTCCTATTTCATCCTGTGCCCTGGTGCCGACTTTGTAATCCAGGTTACCCCTGGCGATTATCTCGGTGCCTTTATGCAGGGCATGAAGTGGCCGCGTAATCGACCTCGTCACAAGAAATGAGGCCGCTACGGCAATAAGTGTAATCAGACCGGCACTAATGAAAAGCCAGTTTATACCTGTGGTATAAGCTTGCCGGAAGTTGGTTTTTACCACTGCCAGTTCGTCAATACTGGCTGCTTTTTGTTCGTTGATAAACTGCTCCAGGTCGAGAAGTGCCGGAAGGCTTGTATTGCGGTCCTGGGCAAGTATCTGATCACGGCTGCCCCCCATTTCCTTGAGGTTCATTACTGTGATAATGCCCAGTATTAACATGTTTATTCTGGATATCAGTTCCTGGTTGGCTATATATTCCTCGTTTTCAATGTCGTCTTCATAAGATACGTACTTTTTCCTGATATCATTGAGGTAGTTTATCTGGTATATGGCGCTCTGTTTCGCTTCGGTGATATCGTAAAGGATATAATCCATTGACTGGCGGTACGCTTCGTCAGCTGCCTTTTCCACTTCAGTCAGGTCCATTGTGTTGGGAATGATGTCCTCTTCAACGGCTGTGAATTGTTGCTTCAAGTTTCCGTAATTGTTCCCGGCATAGGAAACAATCAGCCATAAAAGGACCACAATCGCCGAAAACCCGATAATCAGTTTTGTTCTTACCTTCATTACTCGCCCTTGTCTGGTGCTAAGACCACACTATATTTCAGCTAATCATGTCGCTGATTAACTTCGGTACTTCTCGCCTGTTGCCACACCTTGCTTGCTAACAAGGTATGGCTAAGCCAGGAACCTGACCACTTCTGTCTCCCTGATACCTGAACAGTACCTACTTGGTATTTTTAGCCGGTAGTCTACTCATAACCGGTGGTTGCCTGTGTCACCAGTCCGGTAGTGCTGCAGGAATATGTACCCTTGGTTGTCGCCGTCCTCAGGTAGGTTGGGTACAGCACGTTACCGGTGGGGAATGCCGACATATTGCTGGTTGCCGAGGTGGCCGTAACTGAGGTTTTAGCTGTCTTTGCCATCATCGTGTCCATGGCTGTCTGGACAGTTACCAGCTCGGCCTTGGCAGCTTCGGTCTGCCCCTCACCGGCAAGCCCGGTAACATTGGGCAGGACTACCGCCGCCAGTACCCCCAGAATAGCGACCACGATAAGCAGTTCTACCAGGGTAAAGCCTTTACTTTCTCGGTGTATTCTCTTCAAAAACGTACGCATAATTTCACCTCCTGAAATGTTTTGGGTATTTAATGCTTTCATCGTTCACCTCTTTGTAAGTTTCTAAACCGGTTGTTATATTTTTGTTACATCATCTCCCTGTACCTCACTGTTATCGTTTTTACATATGTTGCTTGTTGCTGTGTTTTTTACTGGTTTTCAATATATATGTTTGGTACAGGCATGCTGTATTTTGTCAGAAATTCGGAGAAATTCTCCGTCCCTATTCGGTAATGACCGCCGGGAAGTCTGAAAGCCGGTAGCTGCCCGGTGGTAATCCACCGCAATACAGTCGTATTGCTAACACCGCAACGCTTGGCAATAAAACCAACAGTGATATATTCAGGAATCCACTGTTCAGATTCGTTCTGCAAACTTATTACTCCTTTTACTTGGTTGCCTTATCGGTTGCCTGGTCGAAAAATCGGAACTGTCAAAATAATCGTTGCTAGCAGTGCTTGGTACATTTGAAGTATATTGGGGCTAAATCACATTAATATCACAGAAGATTTATGAAAGTTCACAGAAACATCACAAGCGGTGTTTGGCTAAATGCGCTTTCATGGAAATGAAAAATAATAATGCCGGGAATTTTGTTAGCGGTATAAGAGGTTTGGCAGGCAGGTGGATGGTTCCGGGAGACTTTATTAATAACTAAACGCCAGATGATTACTCCAGGGACAAGCCAGAAGCTGATTGGCAGCGGTAATGCCGGTTGACATTAATTATGAGTTCTTCTAATAGGTATGCTATGCTTGGCCGCAAAAGTGTAGAAATCGTCCCGGTGTATTCGGTTTTGGCCTCCGGGAAGCCTGAAAGCTGTCAGATTGCCTTTTTCAATCCATCGCAGTACTGTTACTTTGCTTACCCCACAGTGCCTGGCAACAGCACCGGTCGTGAGATATTCCGGGTATGGTATTTCAAATCTTGCTTTCAATTTGCACCTCCCTGGATGTACTGGCGCTCGATCCTTACCTGCACTGGTGTGTTGGGTTCCCTTATTTATATTCCCTCAGGTTCATTACGTTGTTTACATGATTAATTGAATTAACGGATGCTCTGGGGTTACTCTAGTCCTGTTCGGTTACAGGCAAATCACAAATTGTGGGCGAACTCTAACAAAAAAGTCACACTTCAATATGTGCCCGGAAGAGAGAATCGGTGCGTGATAGTATCCATATGGCAGCCGCCTTACCGACGTTGGTTCGCCGGGCAGGCCGAATAGAAATGGACTTGTACGGTTGATAGGATATGTAGTAAATAGTGCTGTGGAAAGGTTATACGGTGGGGGGTTAAATGAACAGTTATGGTTTACTGGTCAGAGCTACCAGCCGCGTACGTACGGATTGTTCTTACGCTCGGCGCCGATAGTAGTCTCTCTACCGTGCCCGGGATATATGATGGTGCTGTCCGGTAGCACCATCAGCTTGGCATGGATACTGTCTATGAGCTGGCGGCGGCTGCTGCCGGGCATCAGGGTGGTACCGATGCCGCGATAAAAAAGAGTGTCTCCGGTAAACACCTTATCGCCAGTAAGGAGGCAAATACTGCCGGGGGTATGACCCGGTGTATGCAGTACCGAAAACTGCAGACTGCCTATGTCTATCACATCTCCTTCACGGAGCAGCCTGTCGGGCGGCTCGGGGGTTTTATAGGAAATACCGAACATGGTACTGAAAGAACCCCGGCCATGAAGGAAGTCGGCGTCTTCAGCGTGAATGGCTACCTCGGCACCGGTCCTGTCCTGGATATCGTATAAGGCAGCGATATGGTCGGAGTGACCATGGGTAAGCACAATAATCTTGATATCAAGCCCCGAATCAATAATAGCATTAACAATGTCTTGGGCATTGCCTCCGGGGTCGATTACCATGCCTTCTCCCGTAGCCTCCGAGCCGACGACGTAGCAGTTAGCTGAAAGTGACCCTACCACCAGTTTTTTGATAATCAACGTGACAACCATGTTGACAAATAATAGTTCTTAATCGGGGCAGCCGGTTCTCTCGTATGTTCAATCAGCTTGAACAGGCTACTGGCGGCTTCGTCAATAGTAGACCAGATTATTAACAGTAAGATTCGGCAGCTATTCCGGAAGGCTGGCTATATCCCCGAACATCCTCAAAATAGCAGAGTTAATGCAATTAAGCAAGCTCTGTTAAATGATGGATGATGCGGGAATGCAGTCCGTGGTATCTGTGAATTGTGCTGGTTAAGGCGCTAGGCGACGGCAGGTACCGGTGGCTTTTGTGATGTGCGTTGAATGAGCGAATTTACCCTGGCTCTAAACTCCAGTGGCCCGAGAGGCTTTCTCAGAAAATAATCGGCGCCAGCGTTGATTGCCTTTACGCAGGCATCCGCGCTGGCGTTTATACTTATGACAATAAGAGGTATACCGGATAGACGCCTGATTTCCTCACAGAGCTGCCAGCTCTCAGCTTCGGGGCCTGCCTTTATGATAATAACGTTATAGACCCGGTTATCCAAACGTTGCAGGCCTGTATCAATATCATACACCGTATCAATGTTATAGCCCTCGCCGGTTAACAGCCGAGAGCTGGTCACGGGTGATACAGTATTATCTATGAGCAGCGCTTTCTTTGCCATCGTTACGAAATTAACTTTAATATACCTGTACACGCCTGGAAAGTAGAAAAACCACTATTTCTTTTAAGGGTTCACTCCCATTCTGAAATCAATTCGGGGATATCCCTTAGTGAAAATAGTTGTTTGTATAGATGTGCGTAGTAAGAGTGACTAGTACAATAGTACCATACTGCGTTAAATGTACAGAACGGCGGGAATATGCAAAACAGGCAAGGAATAGGCTATTTTCTCGAGGCTTTGGTGGTTGTGGCTATGTTGAGTAGTCTCTCCGCGGTAGCTATCCCCAATATCGGTAAGCTGGTTAATGAAGGTAAGATTGAATCCTACGATTCTGAACTTCATAATATCCAGACGGCCGTGGTAGAGATGTTATCCGATAGCCTTAACGGAGCTTTAAAGCCGGTTGGTCCTACGGCGGACATGAGCCAGGTTCAGACTAACGATACGCCGTCGCTGGTGCTAACGGACTATCTGAGCCTGAATGGGGGGTGGATAAAGTCAGGATGCATGTATACATTTACCGCTAATGGCACCGTAACACAAACATCTCCCTGATAGTAGTCCGCTTAATCGTCTGTATCAGTCCATAAATATCCCCTAGCATTCCTCTAACGCAACACTATATACTCAACCTCAGTCTTGGCTGCTGTGTTTCCTGCTTCTTATGTTATAATAAGCATATTCTGAAAGGAAGAGTTGCCCAGGAACCGGTTTATCGTGACCAGTAATAGAATCCACCAACCTCATAGTAAAGCGCCGCGGTTTTTTTACGGGTATATCGTGGTTGCATCTGCCTTCATCATTATGCTGGTATCGTGGGGTCTATTTATTGTCTTTGGTGTTTTCTTCAATCCACTCATTGATGAATTTGGCTGGAGTAGAGCCGTAATCTCGGGCGCTTTCTCGTTTTGCACGATTTTTCATGGTGTACTGGGCATTGCCATGGGTGGTCTCAACGATAGATTCGGGCCCCGGATAGTGGTGACGTTCTGTGGCTTCTTTTTAGGTCTGGGTTATTTGTTGATGTCTCAGGTCAATTCTGTCTGGCAGTTATACCTTTTCTACGGCTTCATACTAGGTATCGGCATGAGCGGCCTCTGGATCCCTCTGTTATCATCTGTGGCCAGGTGGTTCGTCGGCAGAAGAAGCCTGATGACAGGCATCGTCATATGCGGATTGACGATAGGCCAGTTGATTGCTCCACCGTTAATCAGCCGGCTGATATCCGCTTATGATTGGCGTAATTCCTATCTCATACTGGGCGGTGTGGTTTTGGTTTCTATTCTTCTGTTTGCTCAGTTTTTAAGGCGGGACCCGGGTGGAACAGGGCAATTGCCTGACGGTGAAAAGGAGGGAAAACCGCGGGTATTGACATCCCAGTCCAGTGACTTCTCCCTCAAAGAAGCGGTTCATACCGCTCAGTTCTGGATGACGACCATCATATTCTTCTGCTTCGGATATGCAATCTTCGCTATCACGGTGCATATCGTGCCACATGCCATAGATCTGGGAATCGCCGACATCAGCGCCGCCAATGTTCTGGCTGTTAATGGCGGAATAGGTGTTATCGGCAATTTCCTGCTGGGTGGCATCATCGGCGACAGAATAGGCAACAAGAAAGTTATGATTATCGGCTTTGTCCTGATGATTGCATCTTTGTTGTGGCTGGTGCCTGCCGGAGAGCTGTGGGTTCTGTACCTTTTTGCTATTGTCTTTGGCCTCGCTCTCGGGGGTATGGGAACGTCAGAGTCACCTCTGATTGCCCGTCTTTTTGGGCTGAGTTCCCATGGCTTGATATACGGGGTTATTGGCCTTGGCTTTACAGCCGGAGGTGCCGTCGGTCCTTTCGTGACGGGTTATATTTTTGACTTAACTAACAGCTATCAGCTGGCTATTCTGATATGCGCGGCCTTTAGTCTCTGCGGTCTCGTATTAATTACCATGCTGAGGCCGACCCAGAAGCTGGGGACTGAACTCTAGCCTTTCCGTTGCTTGCACTTTTATTACACTCCAGCAGCATATGCCTAATCTTTATAAGGCTCCGGGGGCGGGGGCTGCATCACGTTTATCCTGTGCCGGCTGTAAGGCATGTGATAGGTGGTGGGTTTATCGGGATTATTTTCCGGGGAACCGGCTATACTCCCCCCAACAGGTTCTTCTACCCAGCCTTTTTCATAAGGACACATGAAGGTAAGCCGGTAGGCGAACCTAAAGAATTTCCAATGACCGTCTTCTTTAACGTACTCCATATCATATTTACCCAGGCACAGGAACTGGGTGAGAGGCCCGCCTGCTCCCATAGACGCGTACCCGTGAGAATGCCAGATGCCTTTGGCCATTGTCCCTTCCCTGTTAATCTCAATGATAGGATTCACGGTCATATGCAAGGCGAGGAAACCAGCCGTCATGTGTTTCTTCTCGCTGAATACCGTATTCCAGAACCTCGTGATGCTTTCAATGCCTTCATATACGCCGCTGTCTTCTATCTCCATAGTTACGCCTGGTGTTTTTTGGGCAAAGAGTAACGGAACCTCCGCTCTCTTGCCGATGTGGTATAGATGCGCATAAAGTGACTGCAGTTTCCATATCTCCAGGTAGTCTTTAGCCCAGGCGCTCTCGGCTACCTGTGCTTTCAGGCGCATGACTTCGTTTTCCAGTTGTTCCAATGTCATTGGCATTTTTTATCTCCTTTCCCATGAGCAGGCGGTCCCGCTGCCTGCTTAATTTTTTACGCCGGTTAGTTCTCTAGTAACCTTTCTTCTTGTCTATAACGTTAATGAGTTTCTTACCGTTCAGATAACGTCTCAGGTTTTCGCAGAATATCTCGGTGGCTCGCGCCATGTAGTCTTCCATGCCACCGGCAACGTGTGGACTGAATATTACATTGTCGAGTTCCCACAGGAGGCTGTCTGCGGGGAGGGGTTCGGTGGCGAAGACATCCAGACCCGCCCCGGCAATCCGGTTTTCATCGAGAGCGCATATCAGTGCCTTTTCATCAATAATACCACCCCTGCCGATATTGATGATACAGGCGGTAGGTTTCATGGCCTTGAGTTCTTCTTCCCCAATCAGTCCCCTCGTTTCTGGCGTAAGTGGCGTGGAGATTACAACGTAGTCGCTTTCTGCGAGCAATTGCTTTAGCTCCTCCGGGGGGAACAGCATATCCACATGTCTGGGCCGCGTTACCTGTTTTACTGACCGACGGGTGGCTATCACTCTCATGCCAAACGCTTTGGATAATCTTGCCACCTCCCGTCCGATACTGCCCAACCCCACAATGCCCACTGTCTTTGAACGTAATACGGACGGCATGAACCGTTTCCACTCGTGTTTTTGTTTCATCTGGAAGCATAACGGTGCCTGTTTGGCAAACATGAGCATGAACTCCAGTACAAATTCGCCGATTGGTGTGGCATGGATGCCGCTGACGCCGGTTATTATCACCGGGCTCTGCCAGATATCCGTCTGGGCAAAGCGGTCTACTCCGGCGGACATCGTCTGAAACCATTTCATTCTGGGCGCCCGTACCACGATATCCTGAGGAAGGATAAGCCCATATATAACTTCAGCCTCAGCTAACAGTGCGTCGAGTTCTTCTTTGGCAACCGTGTCTCCGTGGAATTCGGCGTGGGCCAGAGCCGAAGCATCCCTGACATTTATCACCGGGCTGACGAGAGCAATCCGCCGAAGATTTTCTTCATCGGCTACCGGCAGGGATTTATCGAAAGCAGGAGTGATGACCAGCACGTTGAGTGATTCCACTGAATATGCTCTCCTTCTTTACCGTGGCTTATTAACGGCACGCTCCGGGTCCGCATAAATGAGCAATGCAAATTGTATTCTGGCTTACGGTGAGTGATTGTAGCCATGAAACGTTGTTAGACTTGCTTTGCGTATAACTTACATTATAGACCGGATAAAATCAAGCTTGATTTAAGTGAACGTTTCTTTAATTAATCGGTCGGTGGTGGCTCGGGTGGTACCGCCTTGGGGTAAGGTGCTCCACCGGAGATGAACTCTACGTCTTCATGACCGGCGGGCGTGGTATACGTGATTCTCGCCCTGGTCATGCCAACTAGTTCTATAAATTTTTCTTCGGCGAAGCGACTGGTATTGCATTCGTAATTACCGGTGAAGGTCTCGCTCTCCCTCGGCTTCAGGTCGACCTGGCCGGGCACTGATGGCTCCGTGTTTATCCATGACTCGGCTTCCTCATAATCTGGCGTGATGATTCTATGCAAAGCTACCTGCACGTTTGTAGCCATCTCCGTGCCGACATTGGTGACGGTAAATTTGAGGTTCACCTGCCGGTGCGCCAGGTCTTCGCCGGTTATTTCGTAGTCCAGTTTGCCGGTAAAGCTGATACCGGGGGTATAGTCCTCAGCTAGTTGCCAGCCGGGCAGCGGCCCGCCGGAGGCATCAAGGGGCGGCTCGATAATGACCGGCTCGTTGATGTCGTAGAATTTTGCCGTCGAATTTATGCTAACCCATTGCCCGGTATCTTCCGATGGCACCTGCCCGGAATGCTCCATCCGCCGGAGTAAAAGGTCATCCCTGCCTATCCAGAGCTCGTAATTGATAGTTGTCTGGCGCATTGTCTCCAGCTCATGCTCCAGCATCTCAAGTCTTTCCTCGTATCCCGGCTGTGATGGGTCCAGTGTCGATGTCATTTCCTCCCACTGACGCTCCATATCGTAGGGGCCACGGTAATGCAGGCAGTCCACGCCTTCAATCTTCTCACGGGGTAACGCTTCCGGTTCGGCCAGAGAGCCGATTAAACTCAGACTGGATGCTGTACTAAGAATGCGGGATGCCGACATTGTAAAGGCAACCATCTGCGTTGGTGAAAATCCGCCGCTTTTAACATACTGCGTATCGCCAATGACGATGAACTCGCTAATGTCTTTACCTTCCGTCGTCTTGAGATAATACCGGTCGGGCGCGGAAAATGCGGTCTCCTGAGAAGATGCCGTGATTATTCCCGAGTTATTGCTGGTGGCCGACCATGTGGCGCGGTAGGACTGTACCTCTGAGGTCCCCAGGGTTTCCGCCATGGCGGTCAGTTCTTCCAGGGTGGGGGAGGTATCCGGTGACCGCGTTGCCAGTACAGCTACCAGGATAATTACTGCCACCAGTGTAATTAGGACAGGGAGTAGCCATTTGTGAGCTAGTATATTCATTCCAGTTATCCCTCTTTGCCTAATCAGTGCCTATGGAACAGGCTACCTTTTTCGAGGTAAGCCGTTCTATAGACCAGCTTTTCATATTGCCGGAGCAGCTTTTCAAAGGCACTTATATCACCTTGCTGCCACTTCTCCATCTGACCGGTCATCTTTATAATTATAGTTGATTCCAGGTAGAAAAGCTCATCCTGTCCCTGTTAGTCCATGAAAATAGCTTCAAATGATATAACGAAACCTCCATCCAGGAATTATTGTATACTGTGCTCTAGTTGTTGTAGCTTATTTAGCTTATTCTGAAAAACAGTGTGATGCTGATGTACAGCCGCATCGATGCGGTGATGTATAATAAGCTGGAATTTTCTCTAATTTTCTCCATAAAGTCATGTGCCTGGCGATTGACAGCCGAATAATATAACTACATAATAGCTAGGACAGCGAAAGGAGGCAATAATGATTGCAGAAGATAGGCTGGTAAAAATAGTCGGTGCTGGCAGTATCAACCGCAAACAGGCGACGCTGGAAGAATATTCCAGGGATATGAGTTTCGTTAATGCGGTCAGGCCGGAATGCGTAATAAGGCCGAAAAAGATGGCGGATATAGAGAAGCTGGTCAAGCTTGCCAACGAGACTCAGACGCCGCTTGTACCGGTAAGCTCAGGCCCTCCACACTTCAGGGGCGATACTGTTCCCGGTATCGGAGGTGCCGTCATCGTAGACTTAAGCGGCATGAAAAAAATTATCAGGGTTGACCGGCAAAACCGGGTGGCTATGTTTGAGCCGGGTGTAACCTTTGGAGAACTGATACCGGCGGTAGCCAGGGAGGGACTCAGGCTCAACCTGCCGCTACTGCCACGAAAGTTAAAATCCGTTGCGGGCAGCCTGCTTGAAAGGGAGCCCGTAGTAATGCCCAAGTACCACTGGGATATAGCCGACCCTTTAAGCTGCGTTGAGGTTATTTTCGGCACCGGCGATATGTTCCGCACCGGGGCCGCCGCCGGGCCGGGCACCATAGAAGAGCAGTGGGCTGCCGGGGGCGCGCAGAAAGAAGCTGCCGGGCCTTCGGCTGCTTCCTGGTACAGGATTATTCAGGGAGCCCAGGGAACGATGGGTATCGTAACGTGGGCATCGGTGAGATGTGAGCTCATCCCCGGACTTGAAGAGCCCTTTCTGGTCGGTTCCTCACAGCTCGATAAAATACTGGAAATGGTTCACTGGCTGATAAGGCTGAGACTGGTAAACGAGTGCTTTGTTCTCAATGGTTCCAATCTTGCCGCTATCATGGCGAAGAAATGGCCCCATGACTACCGGGAGCTTAAAAATGCGCTGCCTCCCTGGGTACTTTTCTTCAATATCGCCGGCTACGAATATTTCGCGGAGGAGAGAGTGAGAGGCCAGATAAAAGACATGATGGAGATAGCCCAGCGGGTGGGACTGGAACCGGCACAGGCCGTCGGTGATGTATCGGCTTATGAGTTGTTGGAAACAGTCAAACACCCCTCCAGGGAGCCTTACTGGAAGCTCCGCCATAAAGGGGCCTGCCATGACATATTCTTTATAACCATCTATGATAATTTGCCCGGCCTGCTCGACACCATGTATGATGAGGCTCGTGAAATCGGCTACCCGACTTCAGAAATGGGTATTTACCTCCAGCCGATTGTGCAGGGTACCAACTGCCACTGCGAGTTCAACCTGTTTTATGACCCCGAAAACCAGAGCGAGTCTGACCGGGTCAAGGAGCTCTCTGAACAGGTTGTCACGAGCTTGATGGCTAAAGGGGCGTTCTTCTCGAGGCCTTATGGCACCAGTGCCAGGACCATTATTAATAGAGATGCCGCCACCGTTGCCGCCTTGAAAAAGGTTAAGTCTATATTAGACCCCGGCAATATTATGAATCCGGGGAAACTGTGCTTTTAATGCTTGTTGATGCAAGAAATAACCAGATGGATACTCTAAGGAGGGAAAGAAATGGCGTTAGAAGATTATAGAAGTGATATGGAAATGTGTTGCCGCTGCTCGATATGCAAATTTGTCCCGCTGGAGAAGTTGAAGGAGATTAAACATTCATATGTTTGCCCCAGCATAGCCAGATATAACTTCCACACCTATTCCGGCGGCGGCAGAGTTAACATGGGCATAGCCATGCTGGAGAAGGAACTTGAATATGACGATAAGCTCCTTGAGGTGGTTTACAACTGTCAGATGTGCGGTGCCTGTGACATCTCCTGTAAATATGCCATGGACATGGAAGTGCTGGAGCCGATAAATGAAATCAGGATTAAATGCGTGGAGGACGGCCATACTGTCCCTGTCCTGGACGGCGTTATTAACAGCCTGCGGAAACAGGGCACCATGGTACCCGGGGCGAAGGCCAGGCGCGGAGAATGGGCCGGCGGGCTGGACGTTAAAGATATTACCAGAGAGAAGACGAAGGTCATTTACCACGCCGGGTGCCGGGTTTGTTACGACGAAGATATGTGGAAGGTGGCTGTGGCCACGGTAAAATTGCTGAAAAAAGCAGGCGTTGATGTAGGCATTGCCGGAAAAAACGAGTCGTGCTGTGGCGGTCGGGCTTACCAGATGGGCTATAAGGAGGACTTCTTAAATCAGGCTAAACAAAACATGGAACTGATTAAGAAATCGGGCGCCGAGATACTGGTGACCGGCTGTGCCGATTGCTATTACGCCTTCAAGGTGCTCTATGATAAATTCGGCCTTAAAGATAAGCTGGAAGTGCTGCATACCACGGAATACCTTGCCCGCCTTATCAAAGAGGGTAAGCTGAAACCTGCCAGGAAGGTTAATGTTAAGGTCACCTATCATGACCCCTGCCATCTGGGCAGGCTGGGAGAGCCGTATATACACTGGGAAGGAAAACCGGTTCCCGGGCATATACGTGTCTTTGACCCTCCGAAAGAGTTCAGGCGGGGCACCTATGGCGTTTACGAGCCACCGCGGGATGTCCTTAAGAGTATTCCCGGCTTAAAGCTCGTTGAGATGGACAGGATAAAGGAATATGCCTGGTGCTGTGGTGCCGGCGGAGGTGTTAAGGAGTCGAATCCAGAGTTTGCCAGGTGGACGGCTAAAGAGAGAATAGAAGAAGCTCAGTCTACCGGGGCTGAGGCTATCGTGACTGCCTGCCCCGGCTGCGAGCAGGTCTTCAAAGAAGCCGTCAAAGAGAATAAAGACAGCCTCAAGGTATATGATGTCGTTGAGCTTTTAGAGAAGGCCATCTGAACAGGAGGTAATTGATTGTGGCTTTAGAAAGAGAACTCTATGAAGCGTTAGAAGATATAGTGGGACCGGAGTATATCTCCGAAGTCCCCTTAATTATGGGTTCATACGCTCAGCGGGGAAGGCCCAGGTTTGAGGCTGTAACCCTTCCCAAAAATACGGCGGAAGTCCAGGCGATAGTCAGGCTTTGTAACAGGTTCAAGGTGCAGTTTAAGGCATCCAGTACAGGCTGGGGCGCTTACGGTGACGCCGGTGGTCCGGGCGTCGTCAAACTGGACCTGAGGAGGATGAACCGCATCCTGGAAATCAATGAAAAAAATATGTATGTGGTGGTTGAACCATATGTTATTGGTGCCCAGCTTCAGGCTGAGTTAATGAAGAGAGGCTTGAACTGCAATATCACTGGGGCCGGCAGCAACTGCTCGGCACTCCCTTTGGCGGCTCATCAGGGGATAGGGCATCTGAGTGTCAGCGGCAGTTACGGGGAGAGAAATCAGCTGGCCCTGGAATGGGTGACCCCTGACGGCGAAATCGTTAGGGCGGGTTCACTGGGGTCAATAGGTCAGTGGTGGTGCGGCGATGGCCCGGGCCCGTCTTTGAGGGGCATCATCAGAGGTAATGTGATGCCGCTGGGAGGACTCGGCGTCTATACCAGGGCGGCGCAAAAGATTTATCACTGGCCGGGACCGCCGACGTTTCCCATCGAAGGGGTATCGCCACACTATCACCCGAGCCATATACCGCCGGGCTTTATGGTGCGGTATATCTCCTTCCCATCACCAGAGAAATTGAACCAGGCTGCATACAAGGTAGGGGAAGCTGAATTAGGGTTCATATTTATGGGCTTCAATCCGGCCATGCTGTCCGCAAATATCGCCACGAATAACAATGAAGACCTTGCCTATATGAAGCAATTTACCAATTTGGTAAAGGGGCCGGGCTTTTTAGTCATAATGGCCGGTAACTCCCCGAGCGACACCGAATATAAAAAGAAGACTTTACAGCAGATTATGGATGATTATGAAGGCGAGTCTCTGAAGCCGGTTGAGAACCCAAAAAACGCCGGAGGTTTCATGTGGCGTTTCATAAGGGTCACCAGCTCTATCAGAGAGGTAGCCCGAGCCTCAGGCGTATTCGCGGGGGAGGTAGGGGGCACTGATGTGTTTAATCTCATGCATCAGTACATTCTGCGTTCATCCCCGCTTAAGCAGCGCCTTATTAATGAAGGACGGCTGCACGCTGACGGCACTGACCCCTTCGTACAGTCAGTTGAACACGGACATGCCGGACATGCCGAGCTTCTCATCCGGTTTAATAAGCAGGACCCTGAGTCAATGAAAGCTGTAGCTGAGGTTGTGATGTTTGCCAATAAAACGGCTATAGAGGGTCACTTTGGGGTGCCGGGCCATGTGTGGGGTAATGCGGCTCATGACCAGTACGGGCCGCATACGTCCAATTACCATCTGTGGTTGAGAAAGATTAAGAAAACGTTTGACCCGAACACAGCATCGGAATCCACCAACTATATTACGGCGAATGATTAGACTTCGGGCTGCGAGGTGCGATGCCTCTGTTAGCCGGGAGATGGCTCAATCAATAGCATAGTATTATGGCTATTGAGCCAGCTTTATCCCCGGCTTCTGTATGGCTATATGCGAAAATGAGGAGTCCTCGGTAGCTCCATGCCAGTGCACCTCGCCCGGCGGTATGAAGATAACTGCGCCCGGCGTCACGATTTTCTCTTCCTGCGGGGTCGCTACTATGCCCTTTCCCTCGGTAACGTAGAGGATTTGCTCGAAGGTATGGGTATGAAAGTTTAATTTGGCTCCCGGACTGAAGGTTACCAGCAGAATACCAAACCCTCCTGTATCTTTAGCATCAATCAATGACTTCCTGTAGACCGGCCCCTGGCCGACTATTTCATCGCTGGTTTCTTCGGCTTTTACATCGTCGCTATTTATAACTATCATTTTCCCTCCTCGTCTTTATCGGTTGTTTATTAGCTCTATTCAGGCAAGCGTACTTCCACTCCGGCTGCCTTTTCCCTGGGTAATATCACGGCGTCAACCCCTTTATCGGCAAGGCCCGCCGCCATAGTATTATCGAGGTCCTTTTGTACGGCGGTTCCTATGGGGAGCGGTACGCCGTATTCTTTGCCCAGTTCAATCGCCAGGCTGATGTCTTTATAGGCAAGGCCGACTCTGAAGCCGGGCTCGAAATTGCCATGAAAAGTAGTATTGGGATACTGCTGTAAACACCAGTTATTGCCCGTACTTATAGTAATGATGTCCCAAAGAACCTGTGGGTTGATGCCCGCTTTGACGCCGAGGACGAATCCCTCAGCCGATATTGAGTTGCAGGCAAGGGCGATTAAATTATTGACGAGCTTGGCAGCATTGCCGCAGCCGGCGTCACCTACCGGAAATATCTTCTGGCCCATAGTCGCCATGATTTCTTTTATCTTTTCCAGAGACGCACTGTCACCCCCAACCATTATGGTAAGATTGCCTGTTTCGGCACCTTTTACGCCGCCGCTCACCGGCGCATCCAGTACGGCCACTCCCATAGACCTGGCATCTTCGGCTATCCTCCTGATGGTGGATGGAGAATTGGTACTCATATCCACATAAATATCTCCGTCTTTCCATCCGGACTTGAGTCCATTTTCCCCGTAAACTACCTCCTCGACACTACCGGGGGTCGGCAAACTGGAAAAAACCACCTGAGTTGCTGCGGCCACTTCCCCGGGGGTATCGCACCACTTTGCCCCCCTGGCTATCAGTGGGGCCGCTATCTCTTTTTTTAGGTCGTTAACGGTCAGGTTATATCCGGCCTCCAGTATTCTGTTTGACATGTATTTCCCCATCTGCCCGATGCCTATAAAACCTACGTTCATATCTACCTCCGGTTAATCGATATTCATAATATTATAAATATATGTGGGGTTTCGGCTTTTATGAGACGGCTTCTATATAGAAACTTTATCCGACTGAACTCTCCGTGTCAAACTCGCCTCTTATTCTGGATGGATACATAGGCAATAACCGGGGAATATCGGTAAGTATATAAGGCGTTGCGGATGGCGAAATTAAACGCTATACTCTCTTTAATGGGTAGAAGGGGGTCATAAAAAATGTCTGATGGAAAGTACGGCCACCTGGTGAAAAAGCTGAAATACGAAGCGAGCCACGGCGAATATATGACGATGCCGAGGGGCGCGGACCTGGAAGGGATAAATCTTAGTTTTGCCTGGGGATACCGCCGTAAGGTCGGTGCCTGGGGAGGCGATGGGGGCGTCAGACACGCGCATCCTTACGGTGAGTGTCTGCTTTTCACGGGTCTCGACTATGATAATCCGAATTATCTGGGGGCGGAAATCGAACTGGCGATGGGTGAGGAAGGGGAGAAACATGTAATAGATTCCCCCACCGTTGTCATTCTTCCCCCAGGGTTCCCGCACTGTCCTTTAGTATCCAGAAAAGTGGACAAACCTTTTGGCTTTCTGGCGATTTCTCTTGACGCTGAACACAAGATGGCAGAAATACCAGCAAGCGGCGAAGAATCTCAATCGGAGTTGAAGTACAGACACCTGGTGAAGAAATTAGAACTACGTGATACCAAGCGTAAAACGGGAGGGAATGCCGACTTTATCGAGTGGTGGAGCGGTAAAGATATGGAGGGGTTCAACCTGAATTTTACCTGGGCGTTTCACACCGGCATCGGTGCCTGGCATGAGCAGGACCCGCATGTGCACCCCAATGATGAAGCCCTCCTTTTTGTCGGCCTCGACCCTGATAATCCAAACTATCTGGGGGTGGAAATCGAAATAGCTATGGGAGAGGAGCAGGAGATACATGTATTCGATACCCCCACCGTGGTTGTTGCCCCTAAAGGACTTGTCCACTGTCCACTGATAACCAGGAGAGTTGATAAACCTTACAGCTTTAGCGCCATGAGTCTGAACACCGAACATGAAACTACATGGCTCGGAGGGAAAAAGTAATCGAAAATCAATCAGCGAGGAGAGCGAAAATGAAAATTACCAGGATTGAATGTATACCCGTTACCATACCTATAAAAAGAAGGGTTGTCATGTCGGGCGGTCCTTTACTGGGTTCTACCCTTGTCCTCGTTAAGATGCATACCGACGAAGGTATCACGGGGATAGCCGACTCGGGCGGCACCTCAGAATGGTACGGCGGCGATACCCAGGAAGCTATTATGGCCATGATTAATAATCACTTCGGCCCTCAGGCGCTGCTCGGCGAAGACCCCTTTAAAATCGAGAAAATCGTCGCCAGAATGGACAAAATCGCCAAGCATAATAACCAGGCAAAAGCGGTGATAGACTACGCCCTGCATGACATTGTCGGCAAGGCCCTGGGAGTGCCGATTTACCAGCTGCTGGGTGGCCTGACCATTGAGAAAATTCCGCACGGCTATGTGGTGGCTGCTGACAACGCCAAAGAAATGGTAGCCGATTCAATGAAAGCGGTAGAGGCCGGCTTTAAAGTCATTAAGATAAAAGTAGGCTACTTGGACATCAAGCTGGATATTCAGAATGTAGCGGCAATCAGAAAAGCCGTCGGCGATGACATTAAATTGACCATTGACCCTAACGGCGGCTGGAATTTCTATCAGGCGTTGAACAACCTGAGAAGGATGGAGCAATTTGATATTGCCCTGTGCGAGCAGCCCGTGCCGTGGTGGGATATTGACGGCATGGCGAATCTGCGTAAAAAAGTGTCCATTCCGATATTCCCGGATGAATCTGCCGCCGAGCTCAGTCACCTGCTTGATATTATCCAGAAGGGTGCGGCGGATGGCCTGGCTCTCAAGGTGGCCAAAGCAGGCGGGTTATTAAAAGCCAAGAAGTGGATAGCCATCGCCAAAGCCGCCGATTTACCCGTAATGTGCGGCTGTATGACGGGCTCCGGGTTCGAAGCTGCGGTCGGGGCACACCTTCTTGCCTCCGATGAATGGACGACCAAGATGGAACATGAGAACTTGGGGCCTCTGCACCTGAGCGAAGCTCTGGATACGGCTAAATCCCCGATAACGGATGACCTTGCCGTAAATGTCCCCAGGTATGAAGACGGGTTCCTCTATCCGCCGCACGGACCCGGAATCGGGTGTGAACTGAATGAGGCAGCGGTTAAAAAGCTCATGACCCCGGGGATAAGTCCCACTGTTATTGGAAAATAGAAAAGGCTATAATAAGATAAACTGGCTTTAGTGATAACTGCAACATACTCTTGCGAGACCGTGAGAATTCGAGCGAAGAGCACGCTGCCTTGACTGAAACAGTTCAATTGGCTAACATATATATTGACATGCATTAACGGGTTGTGCCTTACATACTGACGACCACAGATTTTCTCAAATAAGGAAACAAGAACCAGCAGCTTTTAGTGTCTTGACCATGTATATCAAATAGGAATTAAGTGAGGAACACGATGGAAGAAAACCGTTTAGCCGCCCATTTGAGGGACAGACCGGCACAATTAGCAGAGGCAAAAAAGGATGGAGTGAAGATAATAGGTACATTCCCGGGCAACTATGTACCGGAGGAAATTATTTATGCCTCGGGAGCGGTGCCTCTATGCCTGACGCACGGTGGAAACCCACATCCGGCTGATGCCGCGCTGTCAGTGTTGCCGCATGTCTTTTGTCCCTTCGCACGAGCTCAGATTGGCGAAAGGCTGTTAAAGGAGAATCCGTATTACAGTATGATAGATATGCTGGTAGCGCCCATTACGTGCCAGCATCTGAAGAAGGTGGCTGAGGTATGGGAGTACGATGGCGATTTAGAGATATTTAAGCTGGGGATTCCACATAAGTTTGATGGCGACTTTGAGCTGGAGTACTTTACCGACAGGTTAAGGGTGCTGAAGGACAGGCTGCAGGCATTTACAGGAAATGAAATCACGGATGAGAAAATAGCCGGAGCCATTGCTCTCTATAACAGGATGAGGGAGCTATTGAAGAACATAAGCTTGATACGCCGTACTTCTCCCTCGCTGGTAAGCGCCCTGGATTTCGTTAAATTGAATCACGCCTCTTTTTATGCTGACCCGGATTTTATGGTGGATGTATTGGATTCCATTTATCAGGAACTAAAAGATAAACAGCAAGAAAGTAAGGCAGATTCCCCGAGGCTCATGTTGCTCGGGCCAAACATCAGCTACGGCGATTATACGGTACTGGAACTGGTGAAAACGGCCGGTGGCGAGATTGTTATCGAGGAGATATGCGAGGGTATCAGGTATTACTGGCATACCATCGAGAATAAAGGCGATTTGTATCAGTCCCTGGCCAGGGGATATCTGGTGGATAGGGTACCCTGTGCCTTCATGAGAGACTCGGCGAAAAAAAGGCTCGATTTCGCCCTCAAACTGGTTAAAGACTTTAATGTCTCCGGGGTAATATGGTATGAGTTGCTCTGTTGCGAGACTTACGACTCCGAATCATACTACTTTGCCCATGAGATGTCCGAGCGGAATATTCCGATGCTCATTCTGGAATCGGATTACGGTACGGCAGACACGGGCCAGCTAAAAACCCGTATAGAGGCTTTTATCGAAATAGTCAAGGGAGTGACGTAATAATGATTGAACTACTGGAATTATGCGGTTTTGAAAAACAGGAGATTGAGGCAGAGTTGCCCAGAATAGAGAAAGCGTTCAACAGGTTGGGGATAACCACCGAGGATATCGAACGAGGCAAGCAAAGGCTCAACAAGTATTATGATGTTGAATTAAAGGGTATAAGAAAGGTCTTTCGGCTATGTGTACGTGAGGTAGTCAGCGCCGTACTGGCAAGGGAAGAGGGGAAGAAAAAGATAATCTACGGGTTTATGGCACCCGGCTGGGAGATAATTGGCTCTGCGTTGGTATCTAAATCCAGTGAGGTGTATGCGGCGAATCTTAGCTGGGCTTTTCAGGTGGTGCTTGGTTGCGTCTTTGGTAAAATAGTCCCCATTTTAGAGGCGGCGGAGAAGAAATGGCTTAAAGCCGGGGTGGTCACTCATTGTGCTAATGTCAAGACGTTTCTGGGACTCATTGTCTCGGAATCGGTTCCCAGGCCTGACATGTTAATCACCTCAGGTTCCCTGTGTGAAACGGCTCCGAAGACACTTGATTTACTGCATGAGCTCTATGGCATTCCTGTATGCTGCTATGATACATGTCAGGACAGGGAATTAAGCGACTACTTAGACGGCACAAAGCGGGCTATTGATATGTCAGCTAAAAGCCTGAGGAGGCTCACAGAGAGAATTCAGGAGGTGGTGGGGTTTGAGATAACAAATGACATGTTGCGGGAGGTTATGGACGCCAGGGGCGGGTTGGACAGGGGTATACGCAATATACGCAGACTAATAGAGAATAGTGACCCCCTGCCGATACGCGCTGCCAACGATAACCTGTGGACAATCTTGAATATGTTGACGCTGAGTATTGATGATTTGCCCGATGCCATTGACGCGACAAACACCGCATACGCGGAATTGCAGGAAAGGGTTGATAAAGGGCTGGGAGTAGTTGAAAAGGGCGCTCCGAGAATACTGGCCATGCTTTTTGCGCAACACGCCGACCCGAGACTGGAACATCTGGCGGGTGAGTTGGGTATAGCTATAGTGGCTTCAGATATCGGCTTGGCTGTGCCTTATGATGGGGCAACGGAAGACCCGTATGTGGAGATATCAATGTATTTGCGGGGTTCGCTATCCACCAGCCTTCCAAGAAGGATTCCTTTAATTGTAGAGGGATGTAAAAGACTGAAAGTTGACGGGGTGCTGGATAGATTTCACGCCGGTTGTCGATTTGTCTCCGGTGACGCTCCGTTACTCAAGGACGCTATAGAGAAAGAAATAGGCATACCCGTGTTATTGCTTGAATGGGAGAACTTCGACCCTCGTATTTATAAACACGAAGAATACAAGAGGAGATTGGAAGTCTTTAAAACGATGATGGTGAAAAAGCCTGCCTGAACAGGGGCAGGATTCACCCTGATGTAATAAAGATAATCAGTAAGTTGGGAGGTGGTTCATATCTATTTTACTGGAATTGACCTTGGTTCCACGATGACCAAGGTGGTGATTTTAGACAGTGACGAAAAAATTCTTGCCAGTGTTATCAACCATACCGGTGCCGAGCACCGGCGTCTGGCCAACAAGGTGATGGAGGAGGCGCTGGAACAGGCCGGACTATCATTTGATGAAATATCCTGTGTAATAGCTACCGGCTATGGCAGGATTACCGTTCCCTTTGCTGACCGCCAGATTACGGAACTGACCTGTCATGCCAGAGGGGTATCCAGTTTCTTTCCCGATGTCACGCTGGCTATCGACATCGGAGGCCAGGATGTCAAGGGGCTCAAGATCAAAGACGGCAGATTACTCGATTTTACTATCAGCGATAAATGTGCTGCGGGAACAGGTAGGTTCCTGGAAATTATCGCTGATGCCCTTGGTATCAAGCTGGAGGACCTGGGAGATATCTCTTTGAAGTCCAGTAACAAGGTCTCCATCAGCAGCACCTGCACCGTTTTTGCCCGGCAGGAAGTGATATCACGTCTCTCCGAGGGTACGCCTCTGGAGGACATCGTGGCAGGTATTCATGATGCTATAGCCAGCAGGGTCGCCAGAATGGTGGAAAGGTTGAGAGTCGGACCCGATATACTCTTTACAGGCGGCGTGGCCAAGAATATCGGTGTCGTCAGAGCTTTAGAGGCAAACCTGGGCTGCGAGGTTCTTGTACCCGAAGAGCCGCTGCTCAGTGGCGCCATAGGTGCTGCCCTTCTGGGGAAGGAAATTACGCTGAAAGCCCTGGCTAATGGTGAGTCCATCCGGAAAGGGGAGCGCCGACTGGATGAGGCTACTTTTTTCAAATAGAGGATAGTCAAACATGGCCTGGTTTATAGGGATTGATATTGGCTCGGGAACGAGTAAAGGGGTTATAACCGGAGATGGTGAGATTAAAGCTTATCATTTGCTCGCTTCCGGAGTTAACTACAGGATGGCGGCGCAGAAGCTGAAGGAGGAGCTTAAAGCCAAGGCAGGCCTGTCGGAGGAGAATGTAGCCTCCATTGTAACGACAGGTCATGGGGATGGCATTATTCCTTTCAGTAATCAACATGTCGCCGATATGCGGTGCTGTGCCAAGGGAATCAACCGTATCTTCCCGTCGGCAAGGACGGTTATTGATGTGCAGGGGCAGTCCAGCCAGGTAATGCAACTCGATGACAGTGGGCAGGTGATTGACTTCGCCATCAGCGAGATATGTGCAGGTGGTAGCGGACGTTTTCTTGAAATCATCGCCAATGTACTCCAGCTGGAACTTGAGGATATAGGTCCTCTCTCGCTTGAGTCGGAGAATCCGGTTACCTTCACTACGGGATGTGCCGTTTTTGGAGAATCAGAGGCTATCTCCAGAGTATCCGAGGGCATTTCTAAGGAAGATATCCTTGCCGGGGTTCACAAGGCACTGGCAGGTGCCGTATTTGCTTTAGTCAATAAGGTTGGCTTGAAGGAGCCGTGCGCCATCAGCGGTGGTGGCGGCCTGAATATTGGACTTATTAAAAGACTGAATGAGTTGGGAGTTCAATTACTGGTGCCTCCCCAGCCTCAGCTCATCAATGCCCTTGGCGCCGCCATAATAGCTGAAGAGCAGGCTGTTCAGTAACCCTCCCTGAGTTACTGGCTTGAATTCCACTGCCTATTTCACCCTGGAGGAATTAGAATGCCCCCAATGGAATTCGAATCCATGTTCTAATTCCTCGTCTGTGAGGAGCCGCTTAAAGGCCGTGGCGGCGTCCAGGATGGTCCCTATGAGCTCCCGTGCCCGTGGGGTTATGGCAGTGTTGACTTCTGGGCTCGCGATAGCCTGCATTGCGGCACCCCCAATCCAGGATTGGTCATTCCCCTTTGTGGGTTCGGCATCAGGCAATTATCATTGCACATATTATTATTACATTCTTCTGGCTAAGTGCGTATATCTTATATTTTTACACTTTGTTTACAATAAACACGTAGAAATTTACGAGTTCGTTGGTCGACGACCACTATAATAAACCAGCTAGTATATTGCCGGTATAGAAGCTAGGAAGGGGTTAGTGAGGCAGAGTTCGAAAATACCTTTATCGGAGGGAAAGAGATGACAAATATCTTGAAAATAAGGGATAAGATTATGGGAACTCAGAAAGCATGGCGCCCTCATATTGCGAATCTCAACAACTCAACAAAGGACAGCAGTCATGTGAAAGAAAGACATGAAATGTATATCACTGAGCGCAAGCAGGCCGAGGCAGCACTGAAGGAATCGGAGGAAAAGTTCTCCAAAGCCTTCCGTTCCAGTCCTGATGCCATCGCCATCACCACGCTTAAAGACGGCAGATTCATTGAAGTTAATGACAGTTACACCCGTATTAACGGCTACACCCGTGAAGATGTGATTGGTCATACTGCTAGTGAGCTCGGTGCCTGGACGAAGGCAGGGGACCGCGAGAGAATATTAGGGATGCTGAAGGAACGGGGCCGGGTTCACAATGAGGAAGCTGACTTATGTACGAAGTCAGGCGATGTACGCACAAGTCTTTTCTCGGCCGAGCTAATTAACATTGATGGAGAACCCTGTATGATATCCATAGCAAGTGACATCACGGAACGCAAGCAGGCGGAGGAGGCACTCAGAGAAAGTGAGGAGTTCAGCACCAGCTTGCTGGAAAACGCTCCAAACCCAATAACTGTTATTAATCCGGACACCTCCGTAAAATATGTCAATCCGGCTTTTGAAAAGCTGACCGGTTTCTCTCTGGCAGAGATTGCCGGTATCGAAGCTCCCTATCCATGGTGGCCAGAAGAAAGGTGGTCAAACAGACTCAATGGCCTGAAAGGATTCATGACGGGTGGCAGTAAAATAACCCAGCAAACTATCCAGAATAAGAACGGGGAGTTCTTCCTGGTTGAGATGAATATGGTACGAGTAATGCACAACGGGGAGTTCAAGTACTATATGGCACATTGGAACGATATCACCGAGCGTAAACAGGCGGAGGAGGCCCTGGCTAACGAAGCGATCCGGCGGCGCATCCTGATTGAGCAGTCAAGCGACGGGATTGTTATTCTCAATCAGAACGGTAAGGTATATGAAGCAAACCGGCGATTTGCCGAGATGCTGGGGTACTCCTCCGAGGAAGTCATTCAGCTCTACGCGTGGGATTGGGATACCCAGTGGACACGCGAGCAACTGCTAGATATGCTCCATAGTGTTGACGAAGCCGGCGACCACTTTGAGACATACCACCAGCGCAAGGACGGTACGATTTATGATGTTGAAATAAGTACCAATGGAGCAACGTTCGCAGGACGGAAGTTTGTCTTCTGTGTGTGCCGGGACATAACCGAACGTAAACGGGCGGAGGAGGCACTAAGGGAGAGGGAGAAAAGGTTTAGCGATATCGCCGAGAATTCATTGGAGTGGATCTGGGAGGTTGATACGGAGGGGAAATACACTTACTCGAGCCCTGTTGTAGAGAATGTTCTAGGGTATAAACATGAGGAAATGCTTGAAGAACACTTCTATGACTCTTTCCATCCCGATGACAGGGAAGAACTAAAGAAAGCAGCATTCGAAGCGTTTGCCCAAAAAGAGAGGTTCCGGGAATTTATAAACCGGAACATACACAAGAACGGCAAAACGGTCATACTTTCGACAAGCGGCGTCCCCATAATCGATGAGGAAGGTAACCTACTCGGGTACAGAGGCGTGGACACTGATATCACCGAGCGCAAGCGGGCGGAGGAGGCATTAATAAAGGCAGAAAAGAAGTATCGCGACTTGCTTGATAATACGAATGAACTTATCCAGTCAGTTACACCAGACGGCCGCTTCAGGTATGTTAATAATGGCTGGAAACAGGCTTTGGGCTATAGTGATGAAGAGATTGCAAAGCTGAGCGTATTTGACATTGTACATCCCGACTGCTTGGAGTATTACAGGATGATATTTGAGAAAATAAAGGCCGGGGAAGATGTCGGCCAGATAAAAGCGACTTTTGTAAGTAAAGATGGTAGCGATGTCGTAGTTGAGGGGAATGTGACCTGTAAATTTGTAGATGGCGAGCTGGTTTACACACGAAGTATTCTCCGCGATATTACCAAGAACAAATATTTAGAGGAGCAGATGTTTCGCCTGTCCAGCGCTGTATCGATGTCGACAGATTGTATTGTGATAACAGATTTTGATGCCAAGATAATAGATGTAAATCAAAAAACTCTGGAAATGTATGGTGCCGACAGCAAAGATGAACTACTCGGAAGACACTTTTTGGAACTCATTGCTCCGTCAGAGCGAGAAATGGTGAATATTGATGTTGGCGAGATTATAGAGAAGGGAAGCCTCGAATGTCGAGAGTATAATATACTCTCCAAGCAGGGTCGAAAGTGTCCTGTACAGATGAGCACGTCACTTGTCAGGGATGCAGACGGCAAGCCGATGGGAATGGTACGTGTAGGCAGGGAATTTAGTAATCTAAATTAGCTTTTGACCTGCCCCAACAATCTGGTCCACCTTAAAAGATACAAGAGATTTATACCTGAGCTGTGGAGATACGTTATCTTTAATACAATTCTATTCGTGATTTAGCTTCAGGTGGTACTGTTTAGTACCACCTTGTTATTTATGGTGTTGAAAATTCCGTTAGCAAAAATGTTATCAAATCCAGTTTGACAAGTCCTCAACTTTGATATAGTCTAATCTATACGATGCAAGCACAAAGAGCCTAAGCGAGGTTCCGTTGATATGGGACCGCATAAGTCAAATAGCTCAGTAGGTCGCCGGTCACAGGCAAAAGCAGGGGGACAGCAGCCTGAGGTCCTTGTGTTGAGCCGTATTTCAGCGGCGCTCAGTGGCCTGTGGGACCTGGACGCCATTCTTGGTGTTGGCCTGGACAGTATCCTGGACATCATGAACGGCACCACGGGAGAAATCCTGCTCATTGACGAACAAACGCAAACGCTTGTCCACCATGTCCACCGCGGTCTGAGCAAAGAATTCGTGGAGAAAATACGCGTCAGCGTAGGTGAAGGAATTACAGGCAGCGTGGCTCAAACTGGCAAAGCGGTCCTCCTGGAAGACATTTCCTCAGACCCGCGCGTGGCTCAACGCGATTTGGTTGTTGCTGAAGGCTTGAAGGCATTTATTTGTGTTCCACTCAGGGCCAAGGATAAAGTCTTGGGCGTCCTGAATGTCGCCAGCCGAATGCCGCATCGCTTTACAACCAATGATATGCAATTATTGTATGCTATCGGCGACCAGCTTGGAATCGCTATTGAGCAGGCGAGACTATATGAGCGACTGAGAACAGCCCGAGAAAGACTGCGTAAACTTGCGCGGCAAAACCTAGTAGCAGAAGAGGAGGAACGGAGGAGGATTGCCCGGGAACTACACGATGAAACCAGTCAGTCCCTATCCGGGATAGCACTTCAGTTACAGGCGTTGATAGAAATGTGCGCGATATCTGGCAACCAGGATGTTGAATTTATTGATGGATTGAAGAAGGTGCAAGCACTAACAGTACGGGTACATAACGAAGTAAGCAGGCTAATTTCCAATCTACGCCCTGCTTTATTAGATACACTGGGGTTAGTCCCTGCTGTTCGCCAACACGCTGAGACTAGGCTTAGACCCCTGGAAATTAATGTATCAGTAGAGATCAGAGAGGCTGAGAGACGATTTCCTCCCGATGTTGAAGCCGCACTTTTCCGCTTTGTCCAGGGAGCCATCGGCAACATTGCCCAGCATTCTAAAGCAAGGGAGGCTACCATCGTACTGGAATATCAACCCGATGAGTTCTCGCTGATGATTAGAGATGACGGAGAAGGATTTAACGTGTCAGAAATTATCGATGTGGAGGAAAGTGGGCGGGGTCGTGGGTTATTCAGTATGAGAGAGAGGATAGGCCTTCTTGGCGGTACCAGCGGGATTGAGTCACACCCAGGCCAGGGGACTACTGTCTGGGCGAAGGTGCCCATTCACTGGGATGGTGAGGATGCAAAAAATAAGGGTACTGGTAGTTGATGACCACACCATCGTACGGGATGGTATCTGTGCTCTGCTTGCCCTTGCCGGCGACGTAGAGGTAGTGGGTGAAGCAGCCAATGGGAACCAGGCACTGAAGATGGTCAAGGAACTGACTCCTGATGTGGTGCTTATGGATATAGCCATGCCCGTAATGGGAGGACTGGAAGCTACCCACCGGATAAGCAAGGAGTTCCCCAAAACGAAGGTACTTGTCCTCACCCAATATGACGATAAGGAATATGTCTTCCCGGTCATCGAATCAGGAGCCTCCGGCTTCATCAGCAAAGCGGCCGCATCTTCCGAGCTCGCTTCAGGTATTCGTTCTATTTATAAGGGCGAATCCTACCTTTCCCCCTCGGTAGCCAAACTCTTGGTGGAGAATTACCAGCAAACTGCTGGCGAAAGAGCCATACAGGACCCCTACAATCAGTTAACAGAACGAGAACGCGATATATTAAAGCTATTGGTTGAAGGACACAGCACGCAGGAAATCGCGGACATGCTGGTCATTACCCCGAAAACTGTCGAAGGCCATAAGACAAATCTCATGGCCAAGCTCGGTATACATAACCGCATTGACCTGGTCAAATACGCCCTGCGAAAAGGTATCATAACCATCTAACTAACTTCTGCCGACACATCGCAGCGCAAACCTGGAATTCACCTTATATATTCGCTAACACTATGCCTCTCTGCTTATCCACGCCTTTAAGAGGGAAAATCTGGTGATATTCAGGGGTTTTTATGCTGACCATCGGGGTAAAATCCTTATTTTGCTTTATTTGAGAATGGCTTATAGTATAAATCAAAGATGCTGCTTGGGGAAGGAGGAGGATAATGGGAAAAAGGAAGACCAGAATTCTGATAGTAGATGATGACTCTGGTTTCACAGAAGCTTTCAAAGAGACTTTGGTAAATGAATCCTACTCAGTATTTACTGCCTCTGATCGCCAACAGGCTGAGGAGATGGTTCGCTCCCAAGAGCCCGATATGATTATCTTAGGCACAATTATACCTCGAGGAGACGCGTTCCTGTTCCATAAATGGATGAAGGGGACTTTGGGGTATAGCAACCTGCCCATGATGGTTATCAATGCCCCGCCCGAGGAGCAGGTAATTAAGGGTTGGAGGATGGATGAGGGGATGCAGTGTGATGCTGAGGACTTCTTGGCCAGACCTGTTGAGCCAGCAGCCCTAATACCCCGCATTCAAAAACTGCTGGATAGGGCGACGAAGAGGATTATGGTGCTAATAGTGGATGACCACGCTGTGGTCAGGGATGGTATTCGCTCAGTACTCGCCTTGCAACGGGATATGCAGGTGGTTGGTGAGGCGGTTAATGGGAAGGAAGCACTGGAGAAGACGATTGAGCTTCTACCTGACGTGGTGGTGATGGATATTGTCATGCCGGTAATGAATGGATTGGATGCCGCTAAGGAGATATGCAAGAAATGCAAGTCAGCTAAGGTATTGATGTTGACCCAGTACGATGACGAGGAAAATGTCCTGGCCAGCCGCCAAGCGGGAGCACTAGGATTTATTCCGAAAGCGGCAGCCAGTTCCCGGCTTCTAACTGGAATAAGGTCGGTGGCCAGAGGCGACCAATCATGGATAGAATCGCTTAGTAATCAACCATATCGCTAGAGATGAAAGAGGGTATGAGTGGAAGCCATAACCATTACGCTTGACGGTGTTGAGGTCAGCGGATACGCCGGGATGACTATTCTGGACCTGGCCCGAGAATCAGGTGTAGACATTCCCACCCTCTGTCATGACCCCAACCTCACTTCAACTGGTGCCTGCCGACTCTGCCTGGTAGAAGATGAGCATTCCGGGGCATTGCTCGCTTCCTGTGTTGCCCCGATTGCCCCGGGAATGGTAATTAACACTCGCTCGCCGCGCGTAGTGGAGCATCGGAAGGTAATCCTCAAGCTCATACTGGCCAGTCATCCCGATTCCTGCCTTGTCTGCGATAAGGGAAATAGCTGTCAACTACGCAAGTTAGCCGCACTGATGGGTATAGGGCTTGTAGAATTTCAGAAAATCCCTCAACCGGGCATCATCGAGGAAGTCAATCCCTTCATTGAACGAGACCTCTCCAAGTGCATCCTGTGTGGTAAATGTATCAGGGCTGACCAGGAACTGGTGGTAGAGGGTGCCATTGATTATATCAACCGCGGCTCTATAGCCAAGCCTGCTACATTGAATGACACGCCGCTGGAGAAATCCGAATGTACTTTCTGTGGAACCTGCGTGGCCATATGTCCTACCGGAGCCATTATGGAGAAGGAAAGGGCATATACCGGTACCACAGCGACTACGGTTAATACAATATGCCCATACTGCGGCTGTGGTTGCACCATCTGTCTGGGCGTCAAAGACGGTCGGGTTATCCAGGCGCGACCAAGCGCGGAAAGCTCCGTAAATCGCGGCACACTCTGCGTACGTGGAAGCTACGGCTACGATTTCATTCATAGTCCCGAGAGATTGACCAGTCCCCTGGTTAAGGTGGACGGCGAGTTTCAGGAAACAACCTGGGAGCACGCTCTGTCTCAGGTGGCGACAGAATTCAAGCGAATAAAGGAAACCCATGGTCCCGACAGTCTGGCCGCCTTTGGCTCCTCCAAATGTACCAATGAAGAGAACTATTTACTACAGAGATTGGTTAGAGGTGTTTTAGGTACCAATAATATTGACAACGGTAGCCGTATCTACAACCCGGCCAGCCGAACTGGACTGGGAGCCTCTATCGGCTACCCAGGCACGACAAGTTCACTCGATGTCCTGGAACGGTCACGGGTTATTATGGTCATCGGTGCCGACCCCGATGTATCTGCCCCGGTGGTGGGCTATGCCATAAAGCGTGCCGTCAGGTATAAAGGCGCCTCACTCTGCCTCATTGACCCCCGCCAGACCAAACTTGCCTCCTTTGCTCATCTCTGGCTCCAGCCCAGAGTGGGCACCGATGTTGCCTTACTTAACGGCCTGGCTAAGGTGATTATTGACGAAAAAAAGATTGACGAGGAGTTTGTTACCCGTATGACCAACAACTTCACCCCTTGGGAGAAGAGCCTGGGAAAATATACCCCCGAATATGTAGAGGAAATGACAGGTATCCTCAAGCGGGATGTGCAGCTAGCTGCCAGGTTATTCGCCGGGGCTGAAGAGGCCTCTATCGTCTACGGCAATGGAATTGCCCAGCATGTCACCGGCACCGATGCTGTCATCGCCCTAGCCAACCTCGCCATGCTCACCGGCAATATAGGGCGGCGTGGTGGTATCTTTGCCCTGCAGCGAGAAAATAACGCCCACGGGGCGTGTGATATGGGTACTTTGCCAGATTTCCTTCCCGGCTACCAGAATACAGGTAATGCCCAAGCCAGGCAGAAATTTGAAGAGCGCTGGGGAAGCCAGTTACCAACCGACGTTGGTCTAACAGCCCTGGAAATGCTGAAGCAGGCAGGAGAGGGCAAAGTAAAGGGGATGTTCATCATGGGAGAAAACCCTGTAGCGAGCTTTCCGCAGCCAACCCTGGTTAAGAAAGCCCTTTCTTACCTGGACTTTCTGGTGGTCACGGATATTTTCCTGACGGAAACAGCGAAATTAGCCTCAGTAATTTTGCCAGCGGCCAGCTTTGCCGAGAAAGATGGTACTTTTACCAACTTTGAAGGGAGGGTTCAGCGAATACGGAAAGTAATCGAGCCTGTAGGCGATAGCCTGCCCGATGGGGAGATAGTCCTCAAGCTGGCTGAGAATTTGGGTGCCCCAATGCCCTACTCTTCTAGTCAGCAGGTAATGGATGAAATAGAAGAGCTGGTGCCCTTATACCATCCACTATCCCGTGCAGACCTTGAAACAATGGGTATGGATTGGACTGATACGGGAAATAGCCGTTTGCGAATCAGACGTCTCCACAATGGTCTGTTCCCCAGTGGGTTTGGCCGATTTTCTCCTGTCGATTATGCACCCCCGCGAGGTGTGGCCAGAAATGGCTATCCTTTAACCTTGCTGGTCGGCTCCACACTATATCGGTTCGGCACCGGTTCCCGTATCTCGCGAACATCGCGATTAAGCCGGTTCGGCCAGGAAGACTTTGTGGAAATCAGCGATGCTGATGCCAGAGACTTAGGTATTAGCGATGGCCAGAGAGTTAAGGTTACCTCAGCGCAGGGTGAGTTGCCGACTACCACCAGGATAAGTGATAAGCTACCCCAGGGCCTGCTGTTCATGCCGATGTCGCTCCCCGACAGCCCTGTTTATGAGCTATTTGATACCGTTCTGGACCATCAAGCCAGGGCCCCGGCGCTTAAGTCATGTGCTGTGAGGCTGGAAAGGACTGATTATGGCTAAGCCGAAAAAACCAGCCGCCGTTAATCTGAAGCACATAGACAGAATCATTGCTAACTATCGCGGACAGAAGTGGGCGCTGATACCCCTTATGCAGGAGGTTCAACAGCAGGTTGGCTATATTCCACCCCAGGCAGTGCCCCGCATCGCCAGTGCTCTGGGCCTATTTTCCAGTCAGGTACAGGGGGTGATTACCTTCTATTCCCAGCTTTATACCGAGCCTCGGGGTAGAAATATCGTCAGGGTCTGCCGGGGGACTGCCTGCCACGTACGCGGTGGGAAATCAATCTTGAAGCTGACCAAGCAGCATCTGGGTATCGACGAGGGTGAAACTAGTGATGATATGGAATATACACTGGAAACAGTCGCCTGCATAGGCGTCTGTGCCCTGGCGCCGAATCTCATGATTAACAAAGAAACCCATGGCAATATGAATCCCAAGAAAGTAGCCAGATTGTTCGGCAAGAAGGAGAAGGAGTAATATGCCGCGAAAGCGTACGGTATATGTCTGCCGGGGTACCGGGTGCGTCTCGGGGGGCAGCGATGCTGTCTATGAAGCCCTCAGGACTGAGCTGAAGAAACAGGGCGTAACCGGAGCTGTAATTGATTTTACCGGCTGTCACGGCTTTTGCCAGCAGGGTCCCAATGTTGTGGTGGAACCTGATGGCATCTTCTATACCCATGTCGATGCGGATGACGCCGCTGATATTGTAGCTTCACACCTCCGTGACGGCAAGCCGGTTGAGCGCCTCTTCTATCAGGACCCGATGACCGGTCAGGCAATACCGCGCTACGCCGATATAAAGTTCTACCAGGGGCAACAACGTGTCATTCTGCGCAACTGCGGGCATATCAATCCCGAGCGGATTAATGACTATATTGCTCGGGGGGGTTATCAGTCGCTCAAGAAAGTCGTCTTCACGATGAAGCCCGAGGAGGTTATCGAAGAGGTCAAGCGTTCCGGTCTGCGCGGACGGGGTGGGGCGGGATTTCCTACTGGCGTTAAATGGGAGACCTGTCATCATAATCCCGGCTTTCCTAAATATGCCATCTGCAATGCTGATGAAGGCGACCCCGGTGCCTTCATGGACCGCTCCATTTTAGAAGCCGACCCGCACGCCGTGCTTGAAGGGCTGGCGATTGCGGCTTATGCCATCGGCGCCAGCGAAGGCTATATCTATGTCCGTGCCGAGTACCCACTGGCGGTGAGCCGACTCCATACCGCTCTCGGCCAGGCTCAGGATAGTGGATTTTTAGGAAAGAGTATCCTCGGTTCTGATTTCAGCTTTACCGTGCAAATCAAGGAAGGTGCGGGTGCCTTTGTCTGCGGCGAAGAGACAGCGTTGCTGGCCTCTCTTGAAAGTCGGCGGGGCATGCCTCGCCCCCGTCCTCCTTTCCCCCCCCAATCCGGACTGGACGGCAAACCAACCATTATCAATAATGTCAAAACCCTGGCCACTATTCCCGTTATCATGGAGAAGGGTGCCGATTGGTATGCCAGTATCGGCACCGAGAAAAGCCGGGGTACCACCGTGTTCGCTCTTACCGGTAAAATTGCCAACAGCGGGCTGGTGGAGGTGCCCATGGGTACTCCGTTATCCCGCATCATTTATGATATCGGGGGTGGGATTCCCAGGAACAGGCGGCTCAAGGCGGTGCAGACCGGCGGACCTTCCGGCGGCTGTATTCCCGCCCGATTCATTGATACACCGATAGAATATGAAACGCTGGCCAAACTGGGCTCAATAATGGGCTCTGGCGGTATGGTGGTGATGGATGAGGCTAACTGCATGGTCGAGATAGCCCGATTCTTTCTCAGTTTTACCCAGGAAGAGTCCTGCGGGAAGTGCACACCATGCCGGCTGGGAACCCGGCAGATGCTGGAAATACTGACCCGAATTACCGAGGGCAGGGGATGCGACGAGGATATCGACACCCTGCTCTCCATCGCGAAAACAGTCAAGGAGTGCTCACTCTGCGGTCTGGGGCAGACGGCTCCCAACCCGGTCATCTCCACCATAAATTACTTCCGTGATGAGTACGAAGCACACATTAGAGAAAAGAATTGCCCGGCGGCTGTCTGCGAGGCCTTGATGATATCGCCCTGCCAGCATACCTGCCCGGCGGGAATCAATATCCCCCGGTATGTAGCTCATATTGCCGCCAGTGAATATAGGGAGGCCATAGAAACCATCAGGGAACGCAATCCCTTCGCGGCTGTTTGCGGCCGCATCTGTCACCATCCCTGCGAGGGCAGGTGCCGCCGCGGTGAACTGGATGACCCGGTAGCCATAAGGTCGCTGAAACGCTATGCCGCCGACTGGTATGCTGAGCATACCTCCGAGCTTCCTGAAGTTGAACCGTTTCCCCATACAAAAAAGCAGAGCGTGGCGGTCGTAGGGGCTGGTCCCACCGGCCTCTCATGTGCCTACTTCCTCGCCCAGGCAGGCTATCCCGTAACGGTCTTTGAGGCTCTTCCTATCGGGGGAGGTATGCTATCGGTGGCGATACCGGAATTTCGGTTGCCGTGGGCTGCAATCCAGCAGGATATTGACTACATGGCTAAGCGGGGGGTGGAGATAAAATACAATACCCCGATTAATGCTAATTTCACCGTGGAAGACTTGATGAAGGATGGCTTTAACGCTGTCTTCGTCGCTGCCGGTGCCCAGCGGAGTCAGCGCATCGGCATACCGGGGGAACTGGAGGATATTGACGGGCTCTTTTACGGGTTAAGATTCCTCAGGGATGTCAGGCTGGGCAGGCAGTTGACGGTTGGTAAGAGAGTAGCCATCCTTGGTGGTGGTAATGTGGCTCTTGATGCCGCTCGTACCTCTCTACGTATCGGTGCTGAGGAAGTCAATATATATTACCGGCGGTCGCGCGATGAAATGCCGGTGACCGAGGTAGAGTATGACGAAGCCACTACCGAGGGCGTTCAGGTCAATTTCCTGGTCAGTCCGACGAGGATAGCCAGCGATAACTGGAAGGTAACCGGCCTGCAATGCACCCGTATGGAGCTGGGAGAACCCGATGAAAGCGGTCGTCGCCGGCCCAGTCCCATCACCGGTTCCGAATTCTCGGTGGAAGCGGATACGGTGATTGCTGCTGTTGGTCAAGCCGCCGACTTGTCCTTCCTGCCTCCCGACAGTGCACTGGAGCGTACCAGGTGGGAGACACTGGTGGTTGATAGCAATACCCTGGCTACCAATATTCCCGGGATATTTGCCGGCGGCGACTTCGTTACTGGACCGGGCATGGTGGTGGAAGCCGTTGCTGCGGGAAGAAGGGCTACCATCGCCATCGACAAGTATCTGCGGGGTGATACTACTCGTGTTGACGTTCATGACCGGAGGGCTGGAGTCATTGCCGGAGCCGGCGTTCAGGAACTTGAGGAGACGTGGGAGACACAACCCAGATTAGCGGTACGGACACTACCGGTGGCAGAAAGAAGAACCAGCTTTAGTGAGATAGAGCTTGGTTTTACCGAGGAGATAGCGATAAGGGAAGCCAGGCGGTGCCTGAGATGCGACCTGGAAGGCTAAGCTATTAGAGGAAGGAGAAAAGCTCTATGAAATCGATAACCAAGCAGAAATCGCAGGACGAGGTCAAGCAAAGCCTGGAGGGTCTGGATAGGGTGTTCATTATCGGTTGCGGCACCTGCACTACCATGACCAAGACCGGTGGTATCGACCAGGTTGTCGAGATGAAGGAGCATCTCCAGGAGTTGGGTAAACGCGTTACCGGCTGGACAGTTATCCCCACTGCCTGTGACGACATGACCGAGGTGTCCATGAAGGAGAACAAACAGGCTATCAGCAATGCTGACTGTATTCTGTCGATGAGCTGTGCGTTGGGCGTGCACAGGATGAACCTTTACATAGACAAACCGATTATCCCGGCACTGGATACCCTTTTCATAGCCGTAGAAGACAGCCCTGGCTACTTTCGTGAGGCCTGTGCCCAGTGTGGTCAGTGTATTCTGGGTGAGACTGCCGGCATCTGCCCCATCACCGCCTGCCATAAAGGACTGGTCAACGGTCCCTGCGGCGGCACCAATAATGGCAAGTGTGAAGTGGATAAGGAAAAGGACTGTGCCTGGACTCTCATCTATAACCGGCTGAAAGAGCAGGGCAGGCTTGACCTGATGCGGAAGTACCAACCGCCCCGGAATCATCACATAGTGCCGAAACCAAGAGCGGTTAGAATCCAGTGAGGAGGTAAATATAGTGGTATCACGTTTCAAAGAAGCCCTCAACTCTGGTAAGTTTGTGATTACCAGCGAAGTGGCCCCGCCCAAGGGGACAAACCTGGAAAAGATGCTGCACCACATTGACCTTCTCAAGGATAAGGTAGACGGGATTAACGTCACCGACCACCAGAGCTCAGTAATGCGGTTTCCCTCTCTGGGCGGCTGTCTCGCCATCGAAGAACGGGGAGGTGAGCCTATTATGCAGATGACCTGTCGGGACCGTAACCGTATGGCTCTGGAGGCTGACCTTCTCCTGGCCTACAGCCGGGGCATAAGGAATGTCCTCTGCCTTACTGGCGATGCCGTGCCGGTAGGCGACCACAAGGAGGCTAAGGGTGTCTTCGACCTTGATTCCCTGCAACTGCTCAGGACAATTCGTCAGCTAACTTCCGGTCAGGATCTTGGAGGCAATAGCCTTGATGGGGCTGTAGAATTTTGTGCAGGGGCTATAGTCACCCCCGAAGCACAACCGATCGAACCACAGTTGATTAAATTTGAAAAGAAGGTCGATGGCGGCGCTGAATTTTTCCAGACACAGGCGATTTACGACCTGGAAAATTTCAGCAGTTTTATGAAGTACGCACGCCAGTTTCCGGTAAAAATACTGGCTGGCATAGTCCTGCTATCATCAGCCAGGATGGCGAAATATATGACAGAAAACGTCCCCGGTATCTTTGTTCCTCAAGACCTTATTGACGAGCTATCCAGTATACCCAAAGAGGAGATGCTAGCCAAAGGGATTGAAATCGCTGGACGAACGATTGCTGCATTGAAGAAGGACTCCCTCTGTGATGGCGTTCATATCATGGCCATCGGCAGGGAGGAAGTGGTCCCCGATATCCTGGTGGCTGCAGGGCTTATGAAGAAACCGGTGACATGATGGCGCCTGTTTTACGTTAGAGGAATCAGAATGCCCCCAATGGAATTCGAATCCATGTTGCCGGCTTGAAAGGCCGGTGTCCTAGGCCTCTAGACGATGGGGGCGTATGTGATTAGTATAGCAGAGCCGAGGTTCGTCAGGCAATATAATCGGTTAGAGGGTTTTCTCTGGCGTTTGACTGGTTATTAGCTTCACCCTGCCTCTGAATTATCTTCTTCCACCCGCCGCCCTCGTATCACTGTCAGTTTGTCCCATAGTTTTTCCCTATCACCCCACACAGAGAGTATAAGAGAGGCGAAGCCTCTCTTTAGAAAATCTTCCCCCTCTCCAAACATATTAAACACGCTGTTCGCACTATCTCCAGTTTGGAGAGGGGGACCAAGGGGGTGAGGCAGACAAGATGTCTCACTTTCTTATCTTCTTCCACCCGCCGCCCTCGTGATATATGAAGCTATATAACAGTTTACTGCCATCTGAAAGGTAGCCAGATGTAAACCAAACCTGCCGCCTTGCCTGAGAGGTGTTTTTAGTGTAAAATATTATATAGTGGGTGAATTTGTGCGAGGTGATACGATATGCCTATTTACGAGTACGAGTGCGGACACTGTAATCATCGTTTTGAAGTGAAGCAGGGCTTTGATGAAGAGCCTCAGGCGATATGCCCGCAGTGTCATGGAAGAGCCCGGCGAGTCTTTTACGCTGCACCTGTTATATTCAAGGGAAGCGGTTTTTATATTACCGATAGTCGTTCTTCCAGGAAGGACAAGGCACCGGAGAAGAGCAAGGGGGAATCGGAGGCAGGCAAGGGCCAATCGGAGGCAGGCAAGAGCGAAAAAGGAAAGTAGTGTAATGAAGTGAAAGCACTGCTTCAACGGGTCAGTGGAGCTTCGGTCGAATGTGCCGGGGAAGAGGTAGGCAGGATAGGTCGGGGGCTGGTGATTTTTCTCGGTGTAGCTAACGGAGACACGGAAAAGGATGCGCAGTATCTGGTACGAAAAATCACCAATCTGCGCATTTTCTCTGATGCCGAAGACAGGTTTAATCTTTCCGCTCTGGATGTTAATGGAGAGCTTCTGCTGGTGAGCCAGTTCACGCTTCTGGCGGACACCAGGAAGGGACGCCGGCCCAGTTTCATTGAGGCGGCACCGCCGGCTCGGGCTGAGGAGTTGTTCAATTACTTCGTAAAGCTGGCGTCTTCCAGTGGCTTGAAGGTGGCTACCGGCCGATTTCAACAGTACATGCAGGTGGAAATCCATAATGACGGTCCGGTTACGGTGATGCTGGACAGCCGGGATAAATTGGGAGAAATTACTGTCAGGGGGAAGCGTTATGAGCAGTGATGAAAAAGCCAAGCTGAGGACCTTATTGAATTACTGGGTGGAGCATAATCAGGAACACAGCCAGGAATTTAAGGAGTGGGTGGATAAGGCCAAGGCTTTAGGAGAAAAAGAGGTCGCCGATGAGCTATTTCTGGCATCTCAGGAGATGGATAAGGTGAGCGAAATATTATCTAAAACTCTAAAGAGGCTTCAGGAGGTGTAGGGCGATGTGTTTAGCTAAGGCGTATCTTGGTACTGATGGTGAAAAAGAGTTTCTCATAGAGGAAATTGCCTCGCTAAAGACCGGAGACGGTAAGCTTCTGTTGACGACACTCTTCGGCGAGCAGAGGGAGATAGAGGCAAGTATCAAGGAGATTGACTTCCGGAACAGCAGCATTTTGCTGGAAAAAGTGGGAGCCTGAGACAGTCCGGCTTAGAGAAGCTTTAGCGTCTGCGGCTCAAGCTCCAGGCTGATATCCAGCGCACGGTAAGAATGGGTCAGAGCGCCGATTGAGATAATATCCACTCCGGTCATGGCTACCTGATGGACCTTTGACAATGTGATACCTCCCGAAGCCTCGAGCTTTACCTGACCCGACACCAGATTAACCACCTGTCGTATTTCACTGGTACTCATATTGTCAAGCATGATGATATCGACCCCGGCTTTGAGGGCATCAAGCGCTTCTTTAGTACCGGTGACTTCCACCTCAACCGTTACACCGGGGGCGTTCTGCCTGGCTTTGGCCACGATGTCTTTCAGGTTCATGCCCATGGCGCGCAGCGCGGCTATATGGTTATCTTTGATTAATATAGCGTCCCCCAGGTGAAGGCGATGGTTGTGTCCGCCACCCATACGCACCGCGTATTTTTCCAGCGACCGCATACCGGGGGTGGTTTTACGCGTATCATATATTCCAGCCGCTAATCCGCTCGTTTCCGCCACATATCGCGCGGTCAGTGAGGCGATGCCGCTTAACCTCTGCAGAAAATTGAGAGCCACCCTCTCAGCTTTCAGAATGCTGGTTACTCTGCCGGTAACGGTGACGACGATATCTCCCGGCTTAACAGCGGTCCCATCCTTGATAAGTACATCTATCTCCAGTGAAGGGTCAACCCGCTGGAAGACGCGACCGGCTACATCAACTCCGGCTAAGATGCCCTTCTCCTTAACCAGTATTGATGCCTTGCCCGACAGGTCCGGAGGTATAAGCGCCTGGCTGGTTATATCGCCATGGCCTGTATCCTCATCCAGGGCAAAGTCGATAATGCTATCGAGCTGTTCTTCGGAAAGATAATCATAGACATTCATCTGGTAACCTTGCGGAACTTGTTTTTCCATCTTATCTTATCTCACCCCGCCCTCGTGTCATCTTGGTATAATCCTTGGATGTCTCTACCCGACCCCTCACGGCGGGTTCAAGAGAGGCCAAGCCTCTCTTATATATCCTTCCCCCTTATTTTTAATGGATAAGGGGAACAAAGGGGGTGAGGTAGGCAATAGCTACTTCTCGCGGCGTACGGCGACGCTACCTCGGGCAACCCTCAGGGTTGACCCCGATTCAACTTTAATAACGATACTGTCCTCGCTGAGGCTTTCAATCGTTCCGTAGATGCCGCCGGCGGTCACTACTCTGTCACCCTTCTGCAAATCCTGCATCAACGTCTCATGTTCCTTCTGTCGCTTACGCTGTGGCCTTATCATGACAAGGTAGAATAACCCGAAAATAACTACCAGAAAGATAATCATGGGCCAGATACTTGTTTCGCCCTGTGACTCGCCATCAGCCCCATAGCAGCCCCCGATAAATGCCAGAACTGCGAAAAGCAGTACCGCTATTAATACCGTTTTTAGTACTCTGTTCATTTCTCCTCCTGATTTGTCTGACTTAGTTAAACTGTTCCCTGCAGCGACCACGGGCTGGTCTTATCAATCCTGATTTTCATTATTTGCCCGTGGCAGTTATCATCGCTGCCGAAAAATACCAGCTTGTCGGTACGGGTGCGTCCGTACCACTTACCCCTCACCCTTCCCTCTACTAATATTTCAACCGTCTTACCCAGCAAACGGCCATTAATTTCCGTCGCAATTCCCTCCTGGAGCCGTTCGATTTCGTTTAATCTTTCCTTCTTCTCCGGGAGTGGTATATTATCGTCGAATTCCCTGGCGGCTAGAGTCCCCGTTCTGGGTGAATAGGCGGCTATATGCACTGTATCAAACTTTGTCTCGGAGAGCAAGTCCGCCGTTTGCTGGAACTGGCTGACGCTTTCCGATGGGAAGCCGACGATAATATCGGTGCTCAGGGCTACGCCCGGTATTTTATCCCGTATTTGCATAATGAGATGGCGGTATTGTTCTACCAAGTAGCCGCGTTTCATTAACTTAAGAATATCATCGCTTCCCGACTGCACCGGCAGGCTTATCTGTTCGCAGACCTTGTCAAGTCTGGCTATGGCTTCGATGAGCTTTAGACTCATGTCCTTGGGGTGGTTGGTCAGGAAGCGCAGACGTGCCAGTCCACCGATGTCATTTAGCTCGGTTAGCAGGTCGGCCAGGTCCGGCCTGTCCGGCAGGTCATGCCCGTAGGAGTCCACGTTTTGCCCCAGTAGCGTTACCTCTCTAGCCCCCCGGTTTACCAGCTCCCTCACTTCACAGGCTATCTCCGGTATCGGACGACTCCTTTCCCGACCGCGCCGGTAGGGTACAATGCAGTAGGAGCAAAAGTTATCGCAGCCCTGCATTATCGTCACGTAGACGGCGGGTGAGGGGTGGTGGGGTAACGATGGCGTGCCGGTTCCTTCGAGCCAGGGCGGGTAATCCCCGGGCTTGAAGAAGTAGTCGACGTGAGGGAAGCTCTTCTTGAGCTGGTCAACCTCAGCGTTGACCAGACAGCCGGTAAGCGCCAGCACTACCTCCGGCCTCGCCTTCTTCAGCGTCTTCATAGCATTAAGCTTGTTAAGGACGCGGTTTTCTGCGCTCTGCCTTACCACACAGCTATTCAGCACGATAAGGTCGGCCTCATCGGCAGTGTTCGTAGCCTCGTAGCCGAGTTCCTCAAAACGACTGCCCAGCCGCTCCGATTCCGCCTTATTCATCTGGCAGCCGATTGTCCAGATATGGTATTTAGGCATGTTTTCCGTCATATAAATACAATACCCCCTTTGGGGGTTAGTATTAATAAAAATAACCTGATTTAAATATTTATTGGTGGCGGAGGGGGAGGGATTCGAACCCTCGACCCCAGTTTCCCAGGGTAAGCGCTTAGCAGGCGCCCGCACTAGGCCACTATGCGACCCCTCCTCTGTCTTAGAGCATTATTAATAATGTAATTATATTACAATCAGGCAATATGCTCAATGCTAACGGGAGTGTTTACTGGCCTCACCTCCTGATGTTTTACAACCTCACCCCCTTTGTCCCCCTCTCCTTCCCAAGGAGAGGGGGAGAGAAGAAAAGAGGGGCGCTAGCCCCTCTTAAACTCCCCTTTGGGGGTGGGGACTTAAATCCCTCTCAATCTCCCTTTAATAAAGGGAGACGAAAGATGTGTTTCCCCCTTTGAAAAAGGGGGATTAAGGGGGATTTTTTAATGCGAAGGTGGAGGGTGGGAAAAGATAAGCAGCGAAGGGGGGGGATAAGCTACCGCCGCGCCGCCCCGATAATCTCTCTCAGGCTTTTTATCCCCTCTTTTTCCATGAACTGCTCTATGCCCTCCAGGATATCGAGGGAGGCCCGTGGATTGCTGTAAGTAGCCGAGCCCACCTGTACGGCGTTGGCTCCCGCCATGATGAACTCCAGGGCGTCACCGGCGCTGGTAATGCCGCCGCAGCCGATGACGGGCACGTCTACGGCGCCGGCCACTTCGTATACCAGGGAAAGCGCCAGGGGCTTTATCGCCGGCCCGGAAAAGCCGCCGGTTATGTTCCCTAACACGGGGCGCCGCTTGTTAATATCTATAGCCATGCCTTTTAGTGTGTTGATGAGGGATACGGCATCGGCGCCGGCTCCCGCCACGGCTGCGGCCACCCGGACGATATCGCCGGTATTGGGAGTCAGTTTGACCAGTACCGGCAGAGTTGTCGCCGCCCTGACGGCGGCGGTTACCTTGGTGGCTGTATCCAGGTCGGTGCCGAAGGCGGCGCCGCCGGCCTTGACATTGGGACAGCTGATATTTACCTCGATGCCGCTGACGCCGCTTACTCCGTCCAGTTCTTTAGCCAGTTGAGCGTAATCATCAACGGTATCACCGGCAATATTGACGATAACAGGCACCTGCCAGCCTGCCCAGACAGGTGCCTTCTCCTTAATCAGGGCTTTGACCCCGATGTTTTGCAGTCCGATGGAATTGAGCAAGCCGGAGGCTGTTTCCACGAGGCGAGGCTGTGCGTTGCCCTCTCTCGGCTCAACGGTGGTTCCCTTGCAAACGATAGCCCCCAGTTTTTGAATGTCAAACAGCTGGCTGTATTCCGTTCCATAGCCAAAAGTACCGGAGGCCGTCATCACCGGATTGGTCAGAAGTAGGCCATGCTTGTTTTTCGGGGCTAACTGAATTGATAAGTCCAGGGACACTTTATTTTCCTGCGTCTAGCTTCTGGCTGAAAGCTTACCAGACTGTTCGCTGTTATTGCAAGTTATCCGGAATAGACACATATCATTGGTACATAACGAACGGGATATGGGTGCCAGTACCCATTGAAAAGGGTAAAAACTTGGTTGTGTGGGCACTTCCACACCGGTATCCTTGCTGGTAGGGATAAAAGTCATGACAGCAGTGCAAACATCCACACGAGAATCATCTATTGGCGCTAAGGTCAGGAGACTCCGCCTCGCCAGCCTTATGACACGGCGGGAACTGGCTGCCGCCGCCGGCGTTTCCCGGGAAGAGGTAGACCTGTTTGAGCATGGCCTACCTGTACCACTGGATAGTAAGCGTAGGATATACAAAGAGTTGTGGGCTAGAAAAGCCAAGAAGTGATGAGTAAATCATCACTTCTTGAACAACAGCTGTAACGGATTTTATGTGGATTGTCATTAATCTCAGTTTGTTTTTTATATAATTAATTATATAGACCAAACCTCCTTTATTTTATCTATTCACATCAGTAAAGATTCACGTATTGGCTAATCCTGCCCGGGACAGTCCGTTCAATAGGCAGTACGGGACCGTCGGGGGGCTTGACTTCCAGGGCAAAGCTATGGTACGGTCCAATGCTTACGTTGCCTGAGGTTGGCATGATTACAGTTACCTGGAACAGTTCATTCGGGTCCAGAAGATTATCATTGTTAATCGTGCTCAGCTTCTGAATGGTCCAGTTGACCGAGGGAATCAGATTATCGGCATCGAAATACGAGATAACTACTGTATTGGTACTGTTTGTAGTCGGGGTGAAATCAACCGCGTGACCGGCGGCAGGGATACCCACGTTGAAGTAAAGCTCTGTCACCACGCCACTTTCCATTTTGGCGACTAAATTGCCCTTAAGCTCTAACGTGCTCATTGTTGACTGTACCCCGGTATAAACCGCTTCTTTTGCCTTCTGTGAGGAAAACAGCCCCGCTGAAAGGACAACGTAAGCGAAGACCGAGGCTACGATGACAAAGGCGATAAGTATAATCGCTGTCTCCAGTCCGGTGATACCTTCCTGTTTATCGCGTATTTTTTTGAGTAATCTTTTTATCATTTTGTCCTCCCTGACTGACTAAAGGGTGATGCCAATAATAATCAGTAGAACCCACCCTCTCACCTGGCTTCTTATTATTATCTCCGGTGCTATTATTGTTGATTTAGAATAATCACTATGGTGTAACTAAACCATAAATATTTACCCTGGCGATATAAATATTTCGTTAACAGTTGTAACCCTTTTTCCCCTTGTTAACTTTCCCCCCCAGCCGCCCCGTCTCTATGATTTCTTTCCCGCCCACCCGCCCTCGCTGCATCAGCAGCTTATCCCATAGATATTCCCCACGCCACCCCGCAGGGAGTAGTCCTTCCGAAGGAAGGAAGAGGGGCGTTAGCCCCTCTTTTCTAAATCTTCCCCCTCCCTTGCCAAGGGAGGGGGACAAAGGGGGAGGGTTGTAAAATATCAAGGAGGTGGGGTTAAGATGGTGTCAAGGCTAGCTGTTAATTCGGTGAATAGCAGAGCAGGGGTATGGAGTCTTCGAAGGGTAGGCATCGGTCATGTCTGCCATGTTAAGGCAGCATTGCTGGCAGCGGGGGTGGGTACGGCAGACATCCTTGGCCAGACGCACCAGCAGTGCATGGTATTCATTAAATAGACTGGCATCGGCCGGCAGATTGTCCATAAAGAGTGCCTGGAAGGCAGAATAGACATTATTATGCGGGGCCAGTCCTGTGCGGTTGATGATACGGCGGGTATAGGCATCGATGACGAAGGCCGGCTTGCCGGCGGCATACAGTATTATGGAGTCGGCAGTTTCCTCACCGATGCCGTAGATGGTAAGGAGTTGCTGTCGTAGGTGGCTGATATTGCTGGCAAATATCTTATCAAGGTCGCCGTCATATTGCTCCCCGAGCCATTGGGCGAAGGCTTTGAGTCTCCGTGCTTTAACATTGTAGTAGCCGCAGGGGTAGATAAGACCGGCAAGTTCATCCTGGGGTAATCGACGCAGTGACTCCGGCGTTAGTGCTCCGGCGGCTTTAAGATTATCAATTGCCTTCTCCACATTGGTCCAGGCAGTGGACTGTGTGAGTATGGCACCGATGATTACTTCAAAGGGTTCCTTTGCCGGCCACCAGTGTTGCGGCCCATAATGGTCCAGGAGCCTCTGGTAGATAATCATTAATATCCGGTTTATTGTTTTACCATCCATGACGGGGCTCTGGCATCATCTACCGAGTCGTATCCCGGAATATAAGGCTTGATATCGAGTATCGGCGTACCGTCGATTGCATCCAGCCCCCTGACTTTCAGTACGTTGCCCTGCCGCTGAAGGAGTCTGACGGTGGCTTTGCCTATCGGATTCGGTCGACTCGGTGAGCGGGTGGCGAAGACTCCCATCGGGGCATGTTGCGGATTACCCCTGGGATGTACTTTCCTGGGTGCCGGACGGCGCGACTGGTGTATCCAGTATATTATGATAATGTGAGAAAACTCGTCCAGATTATCCAGGGCTTCGGTAAGGCTGCTGTCAACGACAATCTCAGAAACTAAATCGTCGCAGTCGCGCCTTGTCGCTTCCTTTATTTCGCTCCTGACAATGCCGATGGCTTTCAGGTTTATTTCGGGCAACTCACTGTCCATATCAGCACCATGACGGGATATTAATCATAAACAGAGGGAAGCTGTCTGGATATAGAACTCAGCTTATTCTCTTTGAAGCAACTACTCCAGGGGTGTTAGCGTCAGCAGTTTCTTGGCGATACCGGGATACTTGGCGATAAATAGCAGCTGGTCCTCAACCAGTGGTTTCTGTGATTCCACGTTCGCGTATCTCACCAGCTCCAGTATCTCGTTGGCCTTTTCCCTGTCGTGGAATTTGACAGGTACTTCCAGCTGACTCATTATATGGCTGAAGCCAGATATGCCGCCGTATTCGCCCGTACAGATTTCCCGGCCCGACTCTACCAGCTCCGGGTCGCCGCGGCCCAGTTCTTCATAGTTAAAAAGCTCGTAGTTTTCGGGGTCCTTCAGGACGCCATCGGCGTGTATTCCCGATTCGTGGGCGAAGGCATTGGCACCGACGCCGGGCTGGTTGATAGGTATGGGTACGCCGAAGGCATAGCTGGCGAATTTGGCAATCTTCCATGCCTTGGACATATCTATGGCTCCTGCCAGCTTGTATTTACCGGCAAGCTCCCTCGATTTCCGGATTGCCAGGATTACAGCGATAAGGTCGGCGTTACCGGCCCTTTCTCCGATGCCGTTAATGGTGGTGTTGATATAGGCATCCTGCCCGCCGTCGATAACTCCCATGGCGCCGGCGATAGAATTAGCCACCGCCATGCCCAGGTCATTGTGACAGTGAAGCTCAACCGCAATGCCTGTTTTTTCGGCGAGTGTTCTTGCCGTTTCGTAGATGGTAAAAGGGTTATCATAACCAAGTGTATCACAGTATCTGATTCTGTCGGCGCCGCTTTCCTTGGCGGCCAGCCCGAACTCGATGAGGTAATTCAAATCGGTCCTTGAGGCGTCCTCGGCATTGGCGCCTATAGACTCGGCCCCGTGAGCACGGGCGGCGGTTACAGCCTTCATCATATCCTTGATGATATCATCTTTCTTCTTACGACCCTGGAACTTGCCGTTAATCATCTGGTCTGATGTGGATATGGACACGCTGAGGTGGTCTATATTGGGTATCAGTTGAAAGGTGGTCTCTACGTCCTCAACGATGGCTCGTATCCATCCTTCCAGGCGGATGGGCTTGAGAACGCCTATCTCAGCCAGCTCAAGGTTGGCGCGTATGTAGTTGGTTTCGTGCCTTGTCGTGGGGAAGCCGAGCTCAGACTGAAACACCCCCATTTCGTTAAGGTAGATATTTATCATCGTCTTCTCGAGCTTGGACAAGCCCAGTTTGGCTGTCTGCACGCCGTCGCGGTTGGTAACGTCAAGAAGATATATTTCCGGCATATGGTTCTCCTTTAAAGTAAATGGCTATATTATGCAAAATATACACCTACCCATGCTAATATTAGCATATGGTAACTGCTATCGGCAAACAATTATCGGCAATAATACGGAAAATGTCAAGCTCTATTTTTTCCTGTTTGACACTCATAATAAGGGATGGTAGATTAAATGTAGGAGTGATTCTCAGGCGCAGCCAAGGGGTTTTCAGCAGTTATATGTAATGAACGTTGGTGTATGCAAAGTCAGCCTTCGCCTGCCGGAGAACATGTCTCTCAAAGGTAAGCGGCAGGTATTGAAGTCTATTACCAGCCGGGTCCGCAATAAGTTCAATGTTGCCGTGGCTGAAGTGGACGACAATGATGTATGGCAGCTGGCCACTATCGGGATTTGCTGTGTCAGCAATAATGGAAGGCATACCAATGAGGTTCTTTCCAGGGTGGTTAATTTCATTACTGCCAGTCGCTTTGAGATTGAGATACTTGACTACGAAATCGAAATAATCAGTGTTTAGGGAAAAGAGCTGTCATGGACAACGCCGCTTTCCTCAGTCATCTCAAGTCTCAGCCTATTTATGATGGTCAAATTGCCCATGTCGAGCGTATTGCTTCCCGTGAAGCGAGCCACGCCGGACTGAGTGAGCCTCTGGTCGAAGAACTCCAGGCCTGCCTTAATGAGCACGGGCTATCTTCTCTCTATTCGCATCAGGCTGAAGCGGTGAATGCAGTCCGCCGTGGTAAGAACGTAATCATCGCCACTTCCAGCGCCAGCGGTAAGACCCTGTGCTATAACATCGCCGTGGCGCAGGCTATGCTGACAGAGCCAGGTAGCCGCGCCCTCTATCTCTTCCCCACCAAAGCCCTGGCTCAGGACCAGCTGCGTAATCTGCATCACCTTTTTTGTCCCGGTCTGTTTCCGGTGGCAAGCCTGGCGACCTTTGATGGCGATACACCGCGCTCGGAGCGGGCGGATATCAGGAAGCAGGGGCGGATAATCCTGACCAATCCGGATATGCTTCACGTTGGCATATTGCCCAATCATCAGGCGTGGTCGGGGTTACTGCGTCGTCTTCAGTATGTGGTGATAGACGAAGCCCATATCTATCGCGGCGTTTTCGGCTCCCATGTTGCCTGCGTAATGCGCCGCCTGCGCCGTCTTTGCGATATTTATGGCTCCAACCCCCAGTTTATCTGCTGTTCGGCGACCATTGCCAATCCCGGCGAGCATGCCGAAGGACTTACCGGTTTGCCCTGCGAGGTGGTGGATAATGATGGCTCTCCTCGCGGGCGGAAGGACTTTATCTTCTGGAATCCGCCGTTGATAGATGAAACCAAGAGCGGCCGGCGCAGTGCTCACTGGGAGACAACGGGAATTTTCACGGAACTGGTCGGCCAGGGTTCCCGCACCCTGACCTTTACCCGCACGCGCCGTCTCACCGAGCTTATTTACATCTACTCAAAAAAGCGTCTCGCCGAACTGGATTATGGCCTGTCACAGCTAATCATGCCCTACCGTGCCGGTTACCTGCCGGAAGACCGCCGCAAGATTGAAAGGGAGCTTTTCGGAGGCCGGCTTCTGGGGGTGGTGGCGACCAATGCCCTGGAACTGGGTATTGACAGCGGTGGACTGGAGGCCACTGTTCTCGACGGCTATCCGGGCAGTATCGCGAGCACCTGGCAGCAGGCCGGCCGGAGCGGCCGGAGCCAGGGGGAATCGTTAAGCTTTCTGGTGGCCTGGGACAATCCCCTTGACCAGTATTTCATGCGCCACCCCGACTCCTTTTTTCAGAAAGGATTTGAGCACGTGCTGGTTAATCCGGAGAACCCCTATATCCTGAGAGACCATCTGTTGTGCGCCGCCTGGGAGCGCCCCATTGATGATACGGATGAAAAGATTTTCGGCGCCGCCATGACTCAGGAAAGGGATGAACTGGTAGGGCAGGGGCAGCTCCGGGAGCGACGTCAGAAATTCTACCTCTCGCCGTCTGTCGCCTACCCCGCCCAGTCCATCAATATACGCTCGAGCTCCGGAGAGACCATCGCCGTTGTGGACATCAGCACCGGCTCTCTGATGGAAACGGTAGAGAGCAGCGTCGCCTTTTTCCAGGTACATCCGGGGGCTATCTATCTGCACCAGGGCGAATCGTACCTGATAACCAGATTAGACCTTACCAGCCATATCGCCTATGCCGAGCCGACCAGGGTCAATTACTATACCCAGACCAAGGAACTTCACGATTTGCGTATACAGAAGGTGAGAGAGAGCAAGACTGTCGGGCAGGCAAACGTGCACGTGGGTGACGTGGAGGTGACTGTTGACGTGGTTGGTTTCAAGAAGAAGAGGCAGTTCACCGAGGAGGTCATCGGGGAAGAGCCCCTTGACCTCCCCCCGATTACCTTCCCCACCGTAGCTTTATGGTTTGATATTCCGGCTCCGGCGGTCGCTAAGATAGCCGCTTCCGGCCTTGACTTTGCCGGGGGGCTCCATGCCGCCGAGCATGCCGCTATCGGCATCCTGCCCCTGTTCGCCCTGTGTGACCGCAATGATATCGGCGGTGTGTCCACCCCCCTCCACCCCGATACCGGACGTGCCCAGGTATTCATCTATGACGCCTATCCCGGCGGCATCGGCATCGCCGAGAAGGGCTTCAGCATGATAATGGGACTCTGGGAGGCAACCCTGAATGTTATCGCCGAGTGCCCCTGCCAGGAGGGCTGCCCTTCCTGTGTGCAGTCCCCCAAGTGTGGCAACAACAACAAGCCCCTGGACAAAGCGGCGGCGAAGGTAATACTTAAGGAGTTGGTGAAGAGTTAGGGTGAAGGGTTCACCCCTCCCCCCATCTCATCTTTTCCCACCCGCCGCCCTCGGCACTTTTGCAGCTTATCCCGTAGTTTTCCCCACCCCAGTTTCCCCCTTTGGAAAAGGGGGATTAAGGGGGATTTTTCAAAGCTAAGCTGCGGGCGATACGAGGGTGGGCCTGGGTGGGAAAACAAAACAGGCGGTAGTGCAGCGGGGAGCTTAAGGGGCGCAAGTCCCTCTCATTAGCTGGCATTAGTGAATTAATTCCCCGTTTTTGATATATTGTAGATATCACGTCCCTTACCGTCAGCGACGGGCGAAGCGGTCAATCTGCCTGTAATAAAAAAGGAGGTTTATCTATGGTACAGAAAGAATACGAACATCTGATAAAACCCGTGGTCATCAAGGACCCGCCGGAAGGACTCTATGCCGAGCCGCGTATCTGGATGGAAGCCAGCGACCTGGAGGGCTTCAATGCCCACTTTTCTTTTGGATTCGTTAAAAAGCCCTGCCATTTTCATCCGCTTGAGGGTGCCCTGATACATCCCTATGATGAAATCCTCGTCTTTGAAGGGACGAATAACACCGATATCTTTGACCTGGGGGCGGAAATAGCGGTACAGCTTGGTGAAGAACAGGAAGAGCATGTCTTTACGGAACCCTCGTGTGTGCTCATTCCTAAAGGTTTGCCGCACGGCCCGGCTACGGTCAGGAGCCTGGAAAGACCCATTGTCCATTACACCATCGGCCTGGCTGACGCATATCAGGCCGAGTCTGTTTCACCGAAATCTGTCTCAGCAACCAGGGGTGATAAATACCGCAAGTATATCAAGAAAATGACCACCAATTTCAAGTCCATGGGCATGGAGGGGATGCCCTCGGAGTACGGGTCAGTCAGGGCTGCGGAAATGGGAGTGGGACCGGGCAATGGCGATGAAGTCGTCTGGCTCTATGGGGAAGACTTGGAGGGATTCAATGTTAATTTTACCTGGGGCTTTTACAGCAAGTGCGGCAAATGGCACCGCGGCGGCGAAGCTCACTACCATCCCGAGGCGGAAATCCTCTGTTTCTTGGGACTTGACCCTGATGACCCTAATTTCCTGGGGGCTGAGCTTGAGCTGGGCATGGGCAAGGACTACGAAAGGCACATCTTCAATACGCCGACCATCGTCGTCTGTCCCGCCGCTTTTCCACACCTCCCCCTCATTACCAGGTGGTGTGATAAGCCTTACGGATTTATCGTGGTTTGTCTCAGCGGCGAGCACGCTTCTCCGTGGGTGGAAGCGTAGCCGTAAATCCCGACGGCTCATTGACATATCTTAAGGGGGACTTTAATTAAGTATCGCAGGTTCGGCAGGCTGGACTGGGAAGCATCAATACTGGGCTTTGGCGTCATGCGGCTGCCGTCGGCAGGCGGCGACCCTGACAGCATAGATGAGGCTGAATCTGTCAGGATGCTCCGTTACGCCATTGACCACGGTGTCAACTATCTGGACCTGGGTTTTCCTTACGACAGGCAGCGGCACGAACGCCTGACCCGTCTGCTCGGCCGGGCGCTTCAAGACGGCTACCGGCAGAAAATTAAGGTTGCCGCCAATCTGCCGTCCTTTTTAATCGATTCCTCACGGGACTTCCAGCGTTACCTGAATGAACAGCTGGAGTGGTTGCAGGCGGACAGGATAGACTTTTATCTTCTGGGCGGACTGAACCGGGATACCTGGCCCGGATTACAGGGACTGGATGTACTGCACTGGGCCGAGGGGGCCATGGCAGACGGGCAAATAGGCAGACTGGGGTTCTCTTTCCACGACAATTTTCAGGTCCTCAGGGGCATTCTGGATGATTACGACAAGTGGGCTGTTTGTCAATTTCAATACAGCTATATGGACGTAGACAATCAACCCGGTGTCGGCGGACTTAAATATGCGGCTGAGAAGGGACTGGCGGTGGTTGTTGCCGAACCACTCAAAGGGGGAAGGCTCACTCAACAGCCGCCGGAGTCGGTAGCCAGAGTATGGGCAGGTGTCTCGCCGGAACGCACACTGGCCGAATGGGGTTTACGCTGGGTCTGGAATCACCCGGCTGTTTCTACCGTTGTCTGCGATATGAGCACCCTGGAACAGGTAATCCAGAATATAGCCCTGGCTGACGATGCTGAGCCGGCCAGCCTGACCGTTCAGGAGCAGGTGCTGGTCAGTCAGGTCAGAGAAGCATACCGCAAATTGAGACCTGTCCCCTGTACCACCTGTCGGGCCTGTATGCCGTGCCCTCAGGGCATCGATGTGCCGCGCATCTTCGAGCTTTACAACGATGCCATTATGTATGGTGATATTGAGACCGGGCGGTCTATTTACCGTACGGAACGGCACCGTATCGATAGCTGCACCGAATGCGGTTCTTGTGTAAATACCTGCGCCAGGCAGATTGCCATTCTGGACTGGCTTAAGAAGGTGCAGGAGCTATTCCCCGAACACGAATAAAGCATAAAATTATTATCATATGGCTGAAAGCTGTTATAATGTGTATGTGCCGTTATCTAAAAGGGAGTCAGTGAGTGCCGATAATTGACAGAGACTATATGAGAACCCCTCCGCCGGCAGGGGGATACAGGAGATCCGGTAGTTCCTGGGGTTTCGGCCTGAGTCCCTTGTGGCTAATAATTATCGCCAATTTTGTGTTTTTTATAGCCGTGATGGTTTCTGGAGAAGGAAGGTATCCCTTTGGTGAATATTACATAATCATCAGCGATAGGTTTACTTATTATCTGGGTTTGATTCCGTATTACTTCTTCAGCCGGCCCTGGACTATAATCACCAATATGTTTATTCACGCTGGATTCTGGCATTTATTGTTCAATATGATTACCCTCTTTTTCTTCGGCAGGGCTTTGGCCATGCTCGTGGGGCATAATAAATTCCTTCTGGTCTACTTTATCGGTGGTATATTTGGTAATGTTTTGTACCTGCTGCTGGGAGACTCTCTTTCCATAGCCGTTGGTGCTTCTGGTGCTGTATATGCTATAGCTGGTGCTCTGGTTATGATAAGGCCCAATATAAGAGTCCTTTTATACTTCTTTATTCCCATGCCTCTCTGGGTTGTGGTTCTGGTGTTTTTTGTTTTCTTTTCATTACCGCCTATAGCAGAGAATTTTAACATGGCCTGGCAGGCCCACCTCGGTGGTCTGGTTGTTGGTCTTATCGCTGGTTATTTTTTCAGGAAACGGTTACGTTATTATTAGTAGTAATCTTGACTCGTCTTATAAAGACTCCGCTTGACTTTTCATGTATTCATTTTTATAATACGTAAGTTACCTGTTAGCTATGGTAATATGGAAAGACAAATGCCCGAGTGGCGCAATGGCAGCGCAACCGACTTGTAATCGGTAGGTTGAAGGGTTCGAATCCCTCCTCGGGCTGGGCATGAGGTTGAGGGTCTTGTTGGGAGGGGTGCCGGAGTGGTTAATCGGAGCAGACTGTAAATCTGCCGCCCTAAGGGCTACGCAGGTTCGAATCCTGCCCCCTCCACCACAATTTAAGTTTATTAACTGATTAGTAGTATAGACAAATAGGCATAAAAATCTGTATAATGAAACCGATGCCCACATAGCTCAGTTGGTAGAGCACGTTCTTGGTAAGAACGGGGTCATCAGTTCGAATCTGATTGTGGGCTCGGAATAAAGGGAGGTTGAAATGGCAAAACAGAAATACGACAGGACTAAACCGCATGTAAACGTGGGTACGATTGGTCACGTCGACCACGGGAAGACTACCCTGACTTCGGCGATGACTCTGGTGCTGTCTAAGTATGGTACTACCGGTTATCGTTCCTTCGAGAGTATTGATAATGCTCCCGAAGAGAAAGCCAGGGGGTTGACCATTGCCATTGCCCATATTGAATACGAAACAGAAAAACGGCACTACGCCCACATTGATTGTCCTGGCCATGCTGACTTCATTAAAAATATGATAACCGGTGCGGCTCAAATGGACGGAGCCATACTGGTAGTAAGCGCTCCGGACGGCCCCATGCCGCAGACCAGAGAGCATGTGCTGCTGGCGCGTCAGGTACAGGTACCTTACATCGTGGTTGCCCTGAATAAGGTGGATATGATGGATGATGAGGAGCTCCTGGAACTGGTGGAAGTAGAGGTAAGAGAGCTTCTAACTAAATATGAGTTTCCTGGTGATGATATACCGGTGGTGAGGGTAAGCGCGCTCAAGGCTCTGGAGTGTGGCTGCGGTAAGAGGGAATGCCAGTGGTGTGGCCCGATATTGAAACTGATGGATGCCGTCGACGCTTATATCCCGGTTCCTGACCGGCCCAAAGACCAGCCATTCCTGATGCATGTCGAAGATGTTTTCAGCATCAAGGGTCGTGGCACCGTCCCCACCGGGAGGGTTGAGCGTGGTACGATTAGGACTGGTGACGAGGTTGAGATCGTAGGTCTGCACCATGAACCGCGCAAGGTGGTGGTTACTGGTCTGGAAATGTTCCACAAGACGCTGGATGAAGCCGAGGCCGGGGACGCCGTCGGCGCTCTCCTCAGGGGAGTGGAGCGCGAAGAGATAGAGCGGGGGCAGGTACTGGCCGCTCCCGGAACCATCAAGCCGCATACCTATTCCGAAGGCCAGGTCTATGTCCTCACCAAGGATGAAGGCGGCAGGCATACCCCATTCTTTAATGGCTACAAACCTCAGTTCTACATCAGGACCACTGATGTTACCGGGACCATTGAACTGCCGGAAGGGGTGGAGATGGTCATGCCCGGCGATAATATCACCATGAAGATTAAACTTATTTACCCCGTAGCTCTGGAGAAGGGTTTGCGTTTCGCTATTCGTGAAGGAGGTAGAACGGTAGGTGCTGGCACCTTTACCCGTATCATTGAGTAAATTATGGCCAAGAAAGCTGAAGCCAGAGGGGTGATTTACCTTGCCTGTACCGAGTGCAAGGAGAGAACCTATACGACGACTAAAAATAGAAGAAACGACACGGAGCGCCTGGAGCTCAATAAATATTGTCCCCGATGTCGCACTCATCGGCTGCATCGGGAGACCAAGTAGGGCAGTATTACAACGGGACGTGGAAGATTCCTGCAATGACACATCATACTACCACCAGGCGAAGAGGCTTTAGGCTTTTCACTTATATTGGTGAAATTATTAATGAGCTGAGAAAAGTAGTCTGGCTCTCGAGGAGAGAAGTCGCCTACTTAACGGTGCTGGTATTGATTGTTACTATTTGTGCGGGCATATTCCTGGGGGCCCTTGATTTTGGTTTTACCGAGCTTGTAGACAAGGTATTCATGGGTAGATGAGAACTTGATTCCCGCACTGAATTGAGGTTGTCTTATTTGCAGGATATTCAATGCCTTTTCCATAAATTTCGGTAGTGAGGTTATTTGTGGCGGAAAACGGAAAAAAGTGGTACGTGGTACATACCTATTCGGGGCATGAAGAGCGCGTTAAGAAAAACCTGGAGCAGCGCATCAAGTTCATGGACTCGGGAAATGAGGTCTTTGATGTGGTTATACCCACCGAGGATGAAATAGAGGTTAGAGGCGGGCGCCGGCGTACGATAACCAAGAAGATATTACCCGGCTATGTCCTGGTTCAGATGAATATGGATGAACATAGCTGGAGTGTTGTGCGTAATACCCCCGGGGTTACCGGTTTTGTCGGTAGTGGCAATACACCGACACCATTGCAGGAGGGTGAAGTCGACGAGATATTAAAGCAGATGTCAGCCGAGGTTCCCAAGGTTAAAGTTGGTTTCCGCAAGGGGCAGAGTGTCAGGGTAACTGACGGTCCCTTTATTGATTTTGTAGGCGTAGTCGATGAGATAAACATGGGAAAGGGCAAGGTTAAAGTATTCCTTTCCCTTTTTGGCAAGGAGACACCGGTAGAGCTTGACTTCCTGCAGATAGACAAGCTGTGAGGTATTTAGGGAGATGAGATGGCGAAGAAGGTAAAGGCAATAGTGAAATTGCAGATTCCAGCCGGGCAGGCAAACCCGGCGCCGCCGGTGGGTCCGGCTTTAGGACAGCATGGACTCAATATCATGGGCTTTTGTAAAGAGTACAATGACCGCACGGCCAATCAGGTCGGTTCTATTATCCCGGTAGAAATAACTGTGTATGAAGACAGGACATTTACCTTCGTCACGAAAACACCGCCGACTTCTGATTTACTGAGGAAGGCTCTGGCTGTAGAGAAGGCAAGCGAACGGCCCGGACATGATGTGGCCGGTACACTATCCCGGCAGAAGCTCCGTGAAATCGCCGAGCTTAAGGCCAAGGACTTGAATGCCAACAGCATTGAAGCCGCCGAGAAAATTGTCGAGGGAACTGCCCGAAGTATGGGTATAAAGGTGGAATAGCATGGTAAAACACGGCACAAAATATAAGGAAGCGGTAGCACTGGTTGACACGGCTAAAGCATATCAACCCCAGGAAGCGGTTGAACTGGCTAAGAAATCGGCGCACGCCAGCTTTGACGAAACTGTTGAGCTGCACCTGCGGATGGGTCTTGACCCCCGTAATGCCAGCCAGCAGGTGAGGGGAGTGGCTCTGCTGCCCCACGGCCTGGGCAAGAAGGTACGCGTCCTCGTTTTTGCGCAGGGAGAATCGGAAAAGGTGGCCGGGGACGCCGGGGCTGATTATGTCGGCGGCGATGACCTGATTAAGAAGATTGAAGACGGCTGGCTGAATTTCGATACCGCCATTGCCATTCCGGAGATGATGGGTAAAGTAGGCAAGCTGGGAAAAATCCTGGGTAGGCGGGGCTTGATGCCCAACCCCAAATCAGGTACGGTTGTGGCTATGGATAACTTGCCCAGGGTGATTGAGGACGCACGCAAAGGGAGAGTGGAATATAAACTGGACAGGACGGCTATTATCCATGTGCCTCTTGGCAAAGTAAGCTTCGAAGATAATATGTTGATGGACAATCTGACATCGGTGATTGAAGCGGTAATGAAAGCCAAACCCAGCGGTGCCAAAGGCCAGTACGTAAAAAGCGCCTTTATAACCACTACGATGGGACCGGGGATAAAACTTGACCTTGCCCCGACGCTGGCTTTAAGCTCAAGTTAGCTTTGAATGTTATATGGCTTTTAAGAGGGGCGTAAGCCCCTCTTTTTTCTTTGTTATCTTTTCCCATCCACCGCCTCGTGATGTTACTCCCCACCAGCGCCGCCCCCACCCAAATATTTCTTCCCACCCGCCCACCCTCGTGGCATCTACAGCTTATCCCTTAATTTTCCCCACCCGCCCCCGTATCAACTGTGGCTTATACCATAGTTCTCTCCACACCGCCCCCAAAAATTAGGGGCGGGGCGCAACTTTACGGGCTAGCCCGCGGGTGATGCGAGGGTGGGCCTGGGTAGGAAAATACAACAGGCGACTGGGGCAACGGGGTGCTTAAGGGGGTGAGGTAGAAAACACTGTAATTTTACTAATCGGTGGGTAGAATGACTTTACACACAAAAAGAGTTATGCTAGAATAGACTGACAATAGAATAGAGTCCTGAGACAGCGGGTGTCCTTCAGGTGAAGAACTTAATATGTGCCTGCCGAGGATGAAGCGTTACTGTATTAAATGCAGGTTTAGTTATGTCCTTGTGCAGATAGCACAGGGACTATTTGTTTACATAAAGCTGTTCTTCAGGTAAGTACGGTGGTATTTCAGGAGGTATCGAGAGATGGCGACAGAAAAAAAGGTGCAGATAGTCGAAAGTCTGCTGGAGGTGTTCTCTAAATGTAATATCGGTATCCTGACGGACTACCGGGGACTATCAACTGCCGAGATGAGTGATTTACGCCGCAAATTGAGGGAGGTGGGTATTGAGTACAGAGTGGTAAAAAATTCGCTGGCTCAGCTCGCGGCGAAGAAGACCGGCATGGATGAACTGGCTGACTCGTTTTCAGGTCCGGTGGCCGTTGCTCTGGGTTACGGCGAGATATCCGATGCCCCCAGAATATTAGCTGACTATGTCCGCGCTACGAAATCAACTCTTGAAATTAAAGGGGGCTTCTTAGGTTACAGACTTCTGACCTCGGGGGATGTAGATACACTGGCAATATTGCCGGCCAGAGAAGTGTTAATAAGCCAGGTAATGGCGGGGATACAGAGTCCCATCGTCGGACTGGTAAGCGTACTTGTGGCTCCTATCAGAGGCATTATGGGAGTGCTGCAGGCTAGAATTCAACAACTGGAGGGAGAATAAAATGGCAGAAGATGAAGTGAAGAAAGAAGAAGAAACCGCGGCGGAAGAACCAGCGGCGGAAGAACCAGCGGCGGAAGAACCAGCGGCGGAAGAACCAGCGGCGGAAGAACCAGCGGCGGAAGAACCAGCGGCGGAAGAACCGGCGGCGGAAGAACCAAAAGCGGAAGAACCGGCAGCGGAAGCGGCTCCGGCCAAGGCTGAAGAACCGGCACCGGAGAAAGAAGCGGCCAGGAAGCCCAAAGCAGCCAAGGAAGATGCTGGCGCGGCGGCTCCGGCCAAAGCGGATAGACCGAAGAAGTCGGCGGCTATTGAAGAAATAATAAAGACTATCCGGGGCATGAACGTGCTTGACCTGGCGGAGCTGGTGAAGGCTCTGGAGGCCGAGTTCGGGGTGAGTGCGGCGGCACCGGTAGCCGTGGCGGCACCGGTAGCCGTGGCGGCGGCTCCCGAGGCTGAGGAGCAGACAGAATTCACTATAATTCTCAAGGAGATAGGCGCTAACAAGATTAACGTAATTAAGGCAGTCCGTGAGTTAACTACGCTGGGTCTGAAAGAATCCAAGGACCTTGTGGAGAGTGCGCCACAGCCGGTCAAGGAAGGCATTACCAAGGAAGAAGCGGCTACAGCCAAACAGAAGCTGGAGGCTGCGGGCGCTACTGCTGAAGTTAAATAGCCGGTTATATTTCTCAGCCGGGCGGTATTTGAATATTCCGGGCGGATGACATATAGTTAGCACTAACAGCACTCCCGTTTAAGGAGTCGGCCGAGATATGACACAAGGGGATTGGTTCATACTGATGGGTATAGGTGGGGGGTTCATTATTCTTGGTCTTATCGGGATTTTATGGGGCAGACATGAGGAAAAAAGCCTGTTTGAAGCCCTCGCCGAAAAGCGCGATTTGAGGGAATTTTCGCTACGCCATGTGGAGAGTCCTCAGCCGGGAGCTTTGAAGATAGGGGGGTGGATAGCCATCATTCTTGGGGCACTTTTACTGGTGGTAGGCATAATCCTCTGGCTGCTGGCATAGCCCCGGGTCTTCCCTGTAGAAAATCCTGCTCTGTACGCAATCTATCTGCCAATACAATGGGTTTAGTCGTTATTACGATGGTATTTCTATCCCTACGTTTGCCGGACTGAGCTACTTCTCGTCTTTCTTGGTGTACATGCCGGCAGTCCCGAGGCCAAAATGGAAAATGGGCCTGTCCGCTCGCCGGACTATTAACGGGCAGTGCTTCAGCCCCGCTGGTATAAAGACGATGCAGCTTTTAGTGAGCATATACTTCTCGTCTTCCAGCCACATCTCCACTTCGCCGCATAAATCAAAGGGGTCTTCCGGGTTACTCCCGTAAAATGCCAGCATTTCGTCAAAATCGTGGGTATGGGCCTGGGGTCCGGAATCAGACCCTTTCCAGAACCAGCAGCAGTCAACGACAAAGGAGCCTTTTACATACTCGCTGTCCAGATACGTCACCGTGGTCAGATATTCGTTTATATTGGGAGGTATTACCATCCCTTCGGGGGGTTTTCTATCAGGTTTTGGCTTATAGATAATATACTTCTCATATTTAGATTCGGCCATTTATATCATTCTCCTCACCTTCGTAAATATACTTATTGGCGGTTATTTCTCGCTTAGAAGTACATTCTGCCCGGCCCGGAAGTAAAATGAAAAACAGGCCTGTCCACTCTGTGGAACTGGAGCGGGCAGTGCTGTAGCCCTGCCGGTATGAAGACGATGCAGCTTTTGGTAATGATATGCTTTTCATCTTCCAGCCACAGCTCCACCTCGGCGCCAAGGTCATAGAAGTCGTCCGGATTGGTGCCGAAGAAGCACAGTATCTCATCCCAGTCGTGTTTATGCGCCTGTACGGCGGGTTCGCTCCTTGGCGGAGCGTCTTTGGGGAAGGGCATAATCCAGACGCATTCCAGGTAATTGGCGCCCGGGACGACCTCGTTATCCAGGAATAGCAAACGCCCGCCTTTGCCTTTACTGACCTGTGAGGGGGGTGGACTCCAGGGTGCTTCCACGACGTCTTTCTTCAGTTCGGTGACGATATATTTGCCGTATTTTGATTCTGCCACTGGTTCTGCTCTCCTTTCCTGCAAACCGATAGCTGAAGTTGCCAACAGCGTATTCGTTACCTGAGAAGCTATAATGTCTCACGGTGTATCCGCAGCTAGGAACCGAATTTTTTACCTATGCCCGAACCGCGCGGATTGGACGTAAAGTGGAATATCGGCCTTTGGATATTCTTGATAGTCATTGGGCCGTACTCCAGCCCTGCCGGTATGAATGCTGCAAAGCTGTTTGTTATAACGTGCTTCTCTCCGTCTATCCAGAGCTCGACTTCGGCGCCGAGGTCGCGGATATCGTCGTAGTTGTAGCCGAAGAAGCCGATAAATACGCCGTAGGGTACGGTATGCGCATCCATCATTTTCTGCCCGGCAGCAGACTTCTCCCCGGGCAGTAGCCACATGGTTTCACAACCGAAATCGGCACCGGGGACGGTCTCCTCATCGATATATGCCAGACGGCGTGTGTATTTGGGGTCGGTAGGATGCTGGTACGCAGGGGGCTTTAGATTGGGTTTATCCTGAAAGATAAAATTTTTAGCATTTTTCTGTTCAGCCATTTTATTTTTCCCTTCTGTCTCGACTCTTTGTTTCCTTTATTTAAGCTGGGACAGTGTAATTATCTTTATACGTACATTTCGCCCGGACCAATGGTGAAGTGGAAGAAAGGCTTTTCCTGTCTCAGCACCTTCAACGGGCAGTGGGTCATTCCCCCCGGAATGTAGACGACGAAGCTTTTATCAAGGATGAATTTTTCATCTTCCAGCCAGAACTCGACTTCTCCATACAGTTCCTCCGGGTGCTCCATGTCCGTACCGAAGAAGGACAGGAGTTCGGGGAAGGGGTGGGCGTGAGGGGGCACTCCCTGAAAATTTTCCATCTGCTCGGGAGTCATCGCCGGCCTCTGCATTACGTTCGGCATCGTCGAAGGCCACAGCCAGACGCATTCGGAGTAGAAAGAGCCCGGCATAACCTCGGAATCCGTCCAGACGACGTGCTCCATCGGCCGCCGGCGGCCTTCGATTTTGTCCTGGCCTATCATGTCTGTCTCAAAATCCCTGTAACCCGGCAGCCTTATTTCCTTCTTCAGTTCTGTGCAGATATACTTGCCGTATTTTGATTCCGCCATTTTACCTTTTTCCTCCCTTGTTATTAGTTATGTATATGAATCCCCGGATAGCCTGCCTTGCCCCGGGATCATTATTCCTCAACCGTTCGCCCCGGCATCGCCTTGGCGAAGTCGCCGCAGCCCAGCATCATCGTTATCTCAATATGGGGACGCGTGACCTTCTTCCAGACCATTGGTCCGTGCTTCGTGCCCTTGGGGATAAAGATGGCGGACGTAGTATCGAAGACAAGCGTTTCGCCTTTGAAGCCGTATTCTATCGTACCGCCGAGGTCCTGGGGATTTTCGTGGTCGCCGCCGATGTGCATGACAATTTCATCGTAGTTATGCGTATGTTCGTGGACATAGGGGTTTGGCTCCGGCACGTCGTATATCCAGCTGACTTCAATATAGGTGTTGCTTCCGGGCACCAGGGCATTGCTCATATATGTCATTGAGGGAACCTGGTGTCCCTTGTGGACTCCCACCGCCTCCACGCCGACCTCCAGTATCGGTTTCCTGACTATGTACTTTTCGTATAGTGATGCGGACATTATCTATCGTTCTCCTTTCTGAATAATATAATAATCAAAAGGCGGCCGGGTTTGTCTGTAAGGCAGATTTTACACCTTAGCTCAGATGTAAGTCAATTTTAATAACCTGGATATTGGCATAGCCTCTAGGCTTTAGTCCGAGTCCGGTTGGGGTTCCGGGCTCAGCGCCTGGAGGTCAGCCTCAATTCTCAGCGCGTTAGCCTGAAAGAGGTTGGAGGGTATCACTTCCCCATCTTTAAAGACGAACCAGCTGGCCTGCTGCCAGTAGGGACGCAATTCCCAGTCCTCATTAGCGGTCATGTCAACAACGACATACCAGGTGCCGGAGCCGTCTTTGTAATATTCCGACTGGGCAGTCCAGTTATCGCAGCTGGCATAGAAGTCGGAGAGATACGTCTTGGCTTCATAGCTCTCCGCTTTACCCAGCAGCCTTTGATAGACCGCCAGTATGGCGGCATCTCTGGTATTGATGACATCATGGCTTGTTTCCACCGGTTCGGGTTCCGGCGTTTCCTCTGTGGATGTAGTAGAAGGGAATCCCATACCTTCACATGCGGTAACCGTCCCAAGCAGGACGACAAGTAGAGATATAACCAGGACAATCTTGATTGGCTTTTTATTCCAGTCAGCAATTTTCATTTTAGCTCCTCTTAACCGGGCACGTTGCCTGAGATATATAGTCTGTGGAAACGTGGGTAACAGTTCCAATAACCAGCATATCATACCGAGTCTTTAAGTGACAAATATATTTTTTCAGGTATTGTTACGGTCTGTTGTTTTTTTATGTGTAATATATTGTATCTAACACCTTATTTGTTGGCCTTCAATGAAAAGGTAAGCGGAATTTTATCTCCCTTCAGCCCCCACCATCCCGGTTTCTTCTCCTCCATGGAAGGCAGGGCTTGCCAGCATATTACGGGAAACTCATGGATATATTCAATCCTGAGACCAGCCTGAATGAGTGAGTTGATTACATCGCCTATGCCGTGTGACCACTCATAAGATGGATTTAGGACCTGGGCATCGCCGTCGGCATAAGAGCCCTGCCATTCCCATCTGGTGGGCTCTGGCTTGTGAAAGTATGAATGGACGACCCTCAATTCAGTGGCATCCCTTGAATCATCAAAGACGGTCGTGAATGGATGCTCTTCTACCATGTAGAAGATACCTCCCGGTTTCAGGAATCGGGCTATAATTTCAGCCCACCGCTTGAGGTCGGAAAGCCAGGAAAGGACACCCCAGGAAGTGAAAACGATATCGAACTCACCTTTCAGGACATCAGGCAGGTCGTAAATGTCGCTGCAGATGAAGTCAGCCTTGATGCCTGTCTCCCGACTCAGGGAGCGTGCCAGGGTAATGGATGCCTCTGAGAAATCAACTCCCGTCGCTTTTGCCCCCCGCCGGGCCCAGGAGAGTGTGTCCAGTCCGAAGTGACATAGCAGGTGAAGCAGCGACTTGCCGGAGACATCCCCCACCTCCTCAAGCTCGATGGACTTAAGGGTGCATTTCCCGCGTTTAAAACCGGTTATATCGTAGAAGGCTGACCGCTCGTGAACAGGGGTCAGCTCATTCCACAGTTTCTTGTTCTTTTCTGAGTACTTGTCCATGATGTTAACCCATACCTACTCCGTCCTTCTGGGGCGGTACTGGACAGCTTCAGCCACATGGTGGGCTTTAATGACATCGGAGCTTTCCAGGTCGGCGATGGTCAGGGCAAGTTTGAGGATGCGGTGGAAGGCGCGGGCGGAAAGATAAAGCTGCTTCATGGCAGCCTGGAGCAGGCTCTGGGCCGACTCTTCCACGTGACAGAACTCGCGTATCTCGGTGGGCGTCATCTCGGAGTTGCTGGTTAATCCCGTTTCTTTAAATCGCCCAAGCTGACGGGAACGTGCGGCCGTCACACGCTCCTGCACCGTCCCTGAAAGCTCTCCCAGACGTTCGTCAGTCAGCTTTTCGTAATCGATATGGGGCACCTCGATGAATATATCCACGCGGTCAATGAACGGACCGCTGATGCGTCTCTGGTACCGTGAAACCAGACTGGGAGGGCAGGTACACTGCCGGAAGGGGTCGCCGTAATACCCGCACGGGCAGGGATTCATCGCCCCTATTAGCATGAAGTTGGCCGGAAAGGTAACCCGCCCCTGGGCGCGGCTGATAGTAACTAATTTATCTTCCAGGGGCTGGCGCAGTACCTCGAGCAGCGAATGCCCGAACTCGGGTAGTTCGTCAAGGAAGAGGACGCCGCGGTGACTGAGGCTTATTTCCCCCGGCTTGGGCCAGTGCCCGCCGCCGACCAGGCCGGCATTGGAAATGGTGTAATGAGGGGAGCGGAAGGGCCGCTGCCGTACCATCGGAGTATTTGAGGGGAGCAGTCCGCTGACGCTGTAAATTTTGGTGACTTCCAGGGCTTCTTCGGTGGTCATCGGCGGCAGAATCGAAGGAAGCGAGCGCGCCAGCAATGTCTTGCCGCTGCCCGGTGGTCCGCACATTATCACGTTGTGCCCTCCGGCGGCGGCGACTTCCAGGGCGCGTTTTACGTGTTCCTGTCCCTTGATATCGGCCAGATTGGTATTAGCAAACGACGGCGGAGCTGGGTCGGGTACTGCGTCCGCCTTATATTCCGGGATCGGTATCTCCCCTCGTAAATAGCTGACTAGCTGGGCCACTGAAGCCATCGGAATGATTTTTATACCCTCTATCAATGATGCCTCGCTGGCATCGACATCAGGCACGACAACGGTCGATATGCCCTCGTCGTGAGCCAGGGCTGCCATGGGCAGGACGCCGTTGGTGTGTCGTAAGCCGCCGTCGAGAGATAGCTCGCCGAGGAACATAATGTCGGAAACCTCGGCGCTTACCTGCTCGGAGCTCAGCAGGATACAGATGGCGATGGGCAAATCATAAGCCGGCCCGGCCTTTTTAAGGTCGGCCGGGGCAAGGTTGACCACAATACGTTTCATGGGGAAGGTGCAGCCGGAGTTGCGTATAGCCGCGCGGACACGTTCCTTGGCCTCCTGGACGGCTGCGTCCGGCAGTCCGACTATGGTAAACGAGGGCAAACCGGAGGAAATATCTACTTCGACTTCTACAATAGCCCCGTCGAGGCCTATGATAGCGCCGCTTCTCACTTTGGCGAGCATGTCAGCCTATTGTAGCCTAAATAGGTGCAGGTACGCAAAGCAACGGGTGGCGTGGTGGAAATCTAAGTGACAAACTGCCGCTGATACGAGGGTAGCGGTACAGTTAGAACTCATGTTACCCACGTTCCTTTACCTGGTTCGGAACTATTTTATCCTCTTTTGCACTTTAGCCCACGACGGTGTGATGAGGAAGCTTTCCTCCATATTATCTATCATGCTTATGAACTTGCCCGTGGGTGCTGAGAATGTGAGCCTGTCCTGCGGAACGAAAGGACGCGCCGAAACATCGAACATGCCGATGACTCCCCTGGGATGGTCGGAGTTTCGCTCCAGATAAGGGAACTGTACGATTGAAGAGCAGCCTGAGCCGAACGGGGCAATCACGCCGTTCTCTTCCGTTTCGTCAAAACTGGCGAGATTAAAAAGGCCGGAGAGTACATCGGGACTGGCAAAGCATATCACGACCTCCGGGCTGTCCGACTCTTCAAGCATGTCCCATCTCTTGAATACTATGAAGCGGCCCGGCGCTTTCAGTATCGGCGAGTGCTTCATGTATTCTTTCACCAGTTCGGGCGACTTCTTGTAGCGTTCGCCTTCCAGTTTTCCGGGAATCCCGCACGAGAGGAAGTACTCGAAGTCGGGCATGATTTCCTCGGCGAAGCCGAGGTATCTTTTACCGCCGGGACAGCCTATGGAGTCTGCATTGAAACAGAGTGACCGCCCGTTCCTTACCTCCTTCAATGCCCCGATTACGCATCTGTGCGCCGGACCGGGTCTGGCTAATTCGGCGTGGCCCTCTTCGGCAGTGTAATAGAAGGTAATGGGTAGTTCGGCATGGTTGAAATATTTAGCCCAGAGAGTCAGGAATTTCTCTTTGATAGCTGCGTCCATTTATTGGCTCCTTCGCCTTCATTCGCCTCTGTTTCAGTTTCTTACTGAAGAAAAAGGCCTAGCTATTCCTTGAGTACTCTTTGGCAAAGAAGATATTCATAAAGATAATAGGTTTGTCCACCCTCTTGAAATTAAGCGGGCAGTGATACAGTCCGGCTGGAATGTATACTGTTGTAGCCTTGGTAATAACGTGCTTTTCCAGGTTCTTACCATCTTCGCTTAGCGTTAGTTCGACCTCTCCCCCGAGGTCCAGCATGTCTTTGCCGTCACCTCCGAGGAAGCACAGGTACTGGGGAAAGTCGTGGTTGTGGTGCTCCGATACCATCTCAAAGGGTGCAGGAATGCATTCCCAGAACACCGAGAACCCTAGGTTACCGTAGTTCTCATCGCTGTTCAGGGCAATAATCGGTTGCTCGACCTTTTCGTGTTGCGACGGCATGGTAACACCTGTCCTGACGTATTTAGCTGTTTTCATTTCTGCCATAATAAACGCTCCTTTCGGTCAATTCGGTTTATATCGGTTTTACAGGCTAGCCTTTGCTCTGCTTGCTGTACTGTAAGGCGAAGTGGGTATCGATGAAAAGTATCGGCGATGTCACCTCCTTATGATTCGACGGCCTTGTTGGCACTTCTCTAATGTATTTTACAGTTTTTAGTTCTGCCATTTCTCTCCTCCTTTGAGTGAATTTATCATTCAGGCACTCTCTTCTTCACTCTGAAGTAATGCTATTCTTTTCTTCCATATTCGGGTGAGAAGAAGAGGTCATGGAATAAGATGGGCTTTTGGGGGTCGTTCACCTTCTTGAAGTTGAGCGGGCAGTGGTACAGGCCGGCCGGAACGTAGACCATTGTGGCCTCGGTAAAGACAAACTTGTGTAGCTCCTTGCCGTCTTCGCTCAGTGTCAGTTCGACCTCTCCTCCAAGGTCTTCCATGTTGGTAAGGTCGCCCCCGACGAAAATCAGGAACTGGTCAAAGTCGTGGGCATGGTTATCCGCCACCATTTCAAAGGGCTCGGTAATGGCCCACCAGCTCATGCTGAAATCCAACCCGCCGAAACCTTCGTCACTTTTCAGGCCCAGGCGCGGGGCCGTGACCTCGGGATGTTGTGTTGGTGCTGTTACGACGCCTTTCCTGATGTACTTCTCCAGTTCTGTTCTTGCCATATTAATCCCTCCTTCTTTAATGTGGTCTCATGCGTAACCCGGCTTGGTTGCCGTTATAGCAGCCTCGCCGGGCCCTCTATGCGTGCCCTGAGTTCTTCGTAGAATTCCTCAGGCTCTTTGCCTATTGATAGTTTTTCCATGGGGCACATGCTGATGCCGTCCGGCTGTTGTATGTATGGCACGATTTTGTTGATGTGGCAGGTGATTTCGAACCTGTCGAGTGTCCTGACGGCAAGCTCGCTGCCCAGCGGATTGTAGACCTCCCGGCAGTTTACCCTGGCGGCCAGCAGTGCGGCGGCGTTGCCCATGATTTTATCGAATATCGTTACCTGCTGGTGGCTGGAGCCTGCATCGGCGATATATTCCATCAGGGGTAGCAGCCTGTCCTTTTTAGAGGTAAAGACCGGCGCATCGCCATCGTATACCCGGAGCGTGTCATCGCTTTCCAGAAAATCTCTGTATAAGTCTTCATACATGGACATAGCTAACCGTCTTCTTGCGGGACACTAATTATAATATCCGCACGAAGTGGAAATGTCAAAACGTGGAGATGCTGTTGACAGGGACGTTGTATAATGTATATGGTAGGGCTGTGCGGTTAATGAAGCGATAGTCGGCCGGCTATAAGGAAGGTGAGAATGGGTTGGATTTCAGCTATTAAGAAGATATTCAGCGCTGATGATGTCGGACTGCGCGAGGCCAGAGCCAAACATAAGGGCAGCGAGGCCGACCCCGAGGCCGAGTATTTGTACGAGGAGCAGCAGAAGCGCTTTTCGGAAAAGTTCGACGTGTGGGATGAAATAGACGACTTTCGCACTAGTTTCTTCTTCGGGCGGTTCCTGAGCCGGAAATTCAGTATGCCCCGCTCCGAAAAGCTCAGGCAAGAGCTGGAGGCTCTGGAGAAGAAGAAAGCGGAGGAGAGGCAGCAGAAGGGGGAAGGGTAGGTTCAATAATGACGGATGAGTCTTCTAGGAATATTATAGTAGAGACCTTTTGGAAAACTCATCACACCACTTTGTCTTTTTTGCTTTGTTCCTTAAGTATGACCATGTAGTCCCGCAGGCTCACCAGGTAACCCGCGCGCTCTACCTTGCCGGGGAATTCTTCCACATAATCGCCATTCGTGTATTCTTCCTGGGGGCTGTTTTCCCATTTGTGTTCCCGGATGGCTCTCCTGTAGAAATAGATTAATAGATATATACCAAATATCAGGAAAGCAACTATGGCTATAGTCTCCACCAGCAGTATAAGTGAATTGGACTCAGTGATAATAAACTCACCGTAGCGGAAGATATTAGAAAGATGCCATAAGACAAAAACGCTTAAACCCACATTAATAATTCCGCTTATCAGCGCCATTAATACCATAATTCCAGACCTCCAGAAAGGCGGGTCCATCCGGGCTGTTTGGCCGCGAGACCGGATTTGTCCGCTGTCTGTCCAGAATATAGACGATTCGTGTAAATAATTGGTGTGAAACAGGTAAGAGCTAGGTAAGAATTTAACCCTGTATATCCGGGAGCCAGCCTCAATATATTTCCCTTTATGAAATCTTAAGAGTTCCTTTGCATAAAATTTACGTTCTTTACAGGCTTCTTTATATTCAGGTGCTATGGTAGGTAATGTGGTTTAAGTTAATTCTGGTTAACTAAAGTGAGGTTTGAGGGACCACACAAAATAAAAACAGGTAGTTGAATTCGATGCAGGGTTTTGTTATTGCCGGTAAAGCTAAACAGGTCTTTCGCCTGATTGAGTTAAAGGCGCAGCGGGAGGCTTCAGAGAAGAAGCGGAAGCAGGAGAGGAAGAAGAGGTAGTGGAGAATAATTATAATAGCAATTGAGTACTTGGTACTAGTAAAGGTAGTTCATCCCACGTGCGCCCCTCAAGCTCTCGCCCCGCCCTTTTTTTATTTATACCACCCCACTGCTTGAAGAAAAAAGGTACTTTTTTATCCTGGCATTGGTTGCGAATATCAATAACCCAGTTTTCTTTTATGGGTCTGGATTTTGGGCCAGATTCTCCACCAACAATAACCCAGTCTATTCCTTCTAGACATAAATTTGAAATAGGCCCAAGAAGTGGTTCTAGTGATAAGAACTTAACCTTGGCGCCTGTTTTTTGAAGATTCCTAATGCGATATGCATAAGTTTGCTCTTCTACTGTGACACCCATCCAAATATGAGACATCCACGTTAGTTTCGGACTAAGCTCTAGCATTCTTTCAGAACGTTTAGTAAGAATCTGGAAACGGTGCCAATTCGCACGACACATAACTTCAAATATGTGAAAGATAAATTCTATTGGTATGTCCTCATGGAATAAGTCACTCATTGAATTAACAAATATTGTTTGTGGCTTTTTCCATTTTAATGGGAGTTCAAGCATGTCTTCATGCGTAGTTACAGAAAATCCGTTTTTATAACTGGGATTGCCCATCGTTTTAAGCCGTAGTGCCATGCGTTCAGCATAGCAGTTTGAACACCCTGAGCTTATTTTTGTGCATCCGGTTACAGGATTCCACGTAGAATCTGTCCATTCTATTGATGATGTGATTGCCATTAGATATTTTACTCCTTCGTTGGGAAAGTGACTGTTACATTATCTCCAAGAGTATTTTTACGTCTTTCATCAGTGGGTGGATTCATAATCACTTCACCTTGTTCTTCAAGTTCCATTAGAACTCTCTTATAGTTTTTCTTGATATAACGAGTGCCAACGTTGTGAATATCATACAATTCTAATACAGGAAGAGACTTTCCTGCAAAAATACTAATTAATTCGGTTTTCAACTTATCTAAGGGCGAATATGGTGGTAAAAGGTAAGGCTGAGAGTTTTTAATAGACGAGTATTCGAATAATGGCATTTCTTCCACATGTCTAGAACTTGCTTTTGCCATAATACCTTTCATAATATCATAACCTTTTCGGTGTTTGGTCACAAATATTAGATGATGGCTAATGCGATTACCTATATCACTTCTGAAGCGAAATGGTAAAACAAACTCCCCACCCAAATCCTTTAAGGTTTCAGTTAAGGTATTTAGTATTTCCTTTTCTCTTTCTGATGGTTCAAGTAAGTTCAGTTTAGTCCTTAGTTTGTCTATACAGGCTTCTCCAAAAAGAGCATGCATATGTTCCTTAACTTTATCGTTTCTAATCCCCATATTGATGCGATTGTAATTGAAGAATATTATACAATCACAACCCCAGTCTTTTATAACAGAATTAATTAATTGGCAAGATAATCCTTTGTATCCCCAAGGGTCTAAAAAAGTAAGAGATGGAATCATTCTGGTCGATTTAAATATCTCTGTAATATCATCATCAACTATATCAATATATACTTTTGGTTTATGTTTTAATGTTTCAATTCCGGGTATTGAATCTATCGCGTTTTTGAGTGACTCAGCACTTGATGGGTCTGAATCATTAAAAACTGATACCAACATATTACGCATATCTGAATCATTTATAGCTCTCTCAATAACTAGTAGTGGTGTAGATTTTGTTCCATCTTTATATCTACCTGCGCCAGCAAATAAATCAATATATGCTATCTTATTATCTCTGGTTCTTGTTGTTGGTATGACGACTTTTGCCCAAGCCCACAGGTATTTTGCAACTATATCAGCCTTTACTTTTGATTGCTCTGTTGATTCATCAAAGAAAGATGAACTACTCACTGTACTTTATGCCTTATAGTTATTTTATGTAAATATTAAGTTGGAATAACTTTAGGCATAAATATTACCTTTTGTCAAGGAAAATAGATATGCTAAATAATAATATCTCTTTATTGTCTACACCCTCCCCCTCAGACGCTTTATAATCGCGTCCATGTAGGTCTTTGCCAGTCCTCTGCCGTGCTTGGGCATGCGCTCCTTCTTTTTACGCCGCTTCTTCTCGCGGCGCTCCTGGCGGGTATCGTCCCCCTGACTTTCCTTAACCATCATTCGCTGCTATTTTTCCTTGAGCAGTTCGTCCCACAGAATCTCCGTCGCTTTAGCGACGACCTTCTGTACGTGTTGGACGCATTTCTGGGCTACGCCGGCTTCAAAGGCGAGTTTAGCCTGCGCCGGGTCGCCGAAATCGTAAAAAACGCCGTTCCCGAATCGGGTGACGATATCACGGCAGGTAACGTTGCCTGTATCTTCCTTAAACCACCTGTAAAAATCAGCGGCCTGCTTGGTTGATTCCCTGAGCTTCTGCATACCGTTCTCAACGTCCTGCCGCCCCCGCCCGCACACTCCTCCCAGTATCATACAGGCACCAATCATGGAACCGCAGGTATCGGCCAGCCCCCCGATACCCCCGGTCAGAGCGCCGGAAGCCTTCAATAAAATATCGTCTTTCATGTCGAACGTGTCCTGCAACGCAAGAACCGTACTATAGCTTCAGCTAAAGTATTTATCCATGTTTTCGGACGCTTTAGCCTGCACCATTTTTACGGCTTCTTCTTTGCTTTTCGGAATCATAGCTTGTGCTCCTCCCTTATTTTATGGCTCGTTCGTCCTCTATGACCAGTTCCTTCCGCAGCTCGATAATTCTGTCTCTAATCAGGGCGGCCTTCTCGAACTCCAGCGCCCTGGCGGCGGCTTTCATCTGGGTCTCCAGTTCTTTGATAAGGCGGGAGATATCCTCGCGGGTGGCCGGGGCTTCAAAGGTGTAGGTAGCGCGGGTCTCGGCTACCGCCTTTATACGCTCGGTGATGTCCTTGATAGCCTTGCGGATGCCCTGCGGGGTGATGCCGTACTCCCGGTTAAAGTCTTCCTGAATCCTGCGGCGGCGTTTCGTCTCGTCGATAGCTGCCTGCATTGACTTTGTGACATTATCGGCGTACATGATAACCTGCCCGTCAATGTGCCGTGCGGCGCGTCCCATCGTCTGGATTAAAGCCCCCTTCGACCTCAAGTATCCCTCCTTGTCGGCATCGAGGATGGCAACCAGGCTGACCTCGGGGAGGTCGAGTCCTTCGCGCAGCAGGTTGATACCCACGACGACGTCGTAAACGCCGAGTCGGAGGTCGCGCAATATCTCCACCCTTGCCAGCGTATCAACCTCGGAGTGAAGGTAATGGGTCTTGATGCCCATCTCAAGGAGGTAGTCGGCCAGTTCCTCGGCCATGCGCTTGGTCAGCGTGGTAACCAGGCAGCGCGTGCCCTTATCAACGCGGGTACGGATATTCTCGAGGAGGTCGTCTATCTGACCCCTGGTGGGCTTGACCTCGATAACGGGCTCAAGGAGGCCGGTGGGCCTGACGAGCTGTTCGACCACCTGCTGGCTGTGTTCGTATTCGTACTCGGCCGGCGTAGCTGACGTGTAAATGGCCTGATTGACATGCTCCTGGAACTCGTTGAAGTTAAGCGGGCGGTTGTCTAAAGCTGATGGCAGGCGGAAGCCGTACTCCACCAGTGTCTCCTTGCGGGAGCGGTCGCCGTGAAACATGCCGCGTATCTGGGGCAGGGTCATGTGCGATTCGTCAATGAACAGGAGGAAGTCTTTGGGAAAGTAATCGAGCAGTGTCCAGGGGGCGCTGCCCGGCACCCGCCCCGCTAGATGCCGGGAGTAGTTCTCAACTCCGCTACAATACCCCGCCTCCCGGAGCATCTCTATATCATAATTGGTGCGCGCGTCCAGCCTGGCGGCTTCCACTATTTTCTCCTGCTTCCTCAGCGCGCTCAACTGCTCGGCCAGCTCTTCCTGGATGGCCTCGATTGCCTTCGTCAGCTTGTCATGGGAGGTAACGAAATGCTTGGCGGGGTAAATATCAACCGAATCCATCTCGTTGAGCATCTCGCCGGTAAGCGGGTCCACGGTCACGATGCGGTCTATATCATCCCCGAAAAACTCGATACGGATGGCAAGCTCTTCGTAAGACGGCTGTATTTCCAGTGTGTCGCCGCGTATGCGGAACGTACCCCGGCTGAAGTCGATATCGTTGCGTTCGTACTGCATGTCCACCAGCTGATGCAGTAGCCTCTGGCGATTGTAGTTGTCGCCCCTTTTTATGCTGGCGACGAAGCTGCGGTACTCCTCTGGCTCGCCGAGCCCATAGATGCAGGATACCGAGGCGACGATGAGCACGTCGCGGCGCTCGAAGAGGGCGCGGGTGGCGGCATGGCGGAGCTTGTCAATCTCCTCGTTGATGTCCACCTCTTTTTCGATGTAGGTATCGGTGCGGGGGACATAGGCCTCCGGCTGGTAGTAGTCGTAGTAGCTGACGAAGTACTCAACGGCGCTTTCCGGGAAGAACTCGCGGAACTCGCTGGCGAGCTGGGCAGCCAGGGTCTTGTTATGGCAGATGACCAGCGTGGGACGCTGCACCCTCTCGACGACGTTAGCCATCGTAAAGGTCTTGCCGCTGCCCGTGACGCCGAGAAGTGTCTGGTGCCTGAAGCTCCTGTCCAGGCCCTCCACCAGCTTATCCACCGCCTGCGGCTGGTCGCCGGTCATTTTAAAGTCTGAGACTATTTTGAAAAGTGGCATAGCATTTTTATTAAGCGGAGCTAATCAGGATAGCGATAATAAGTCCAAGTATCATGCCGGTGATGGCCCCTGACCAGGGACTGGATGTAGCGCCTCAGGTAGTTGTTTCACAGTCCTGGTTGCGCCGCCGGTGGCTGTTGTATCGGCCAAGCAGCCACCCCAATCCTCCCCCCACGATGATGCCTGCGATTGTCCAAAGAAGTGTCATTGTTTGTTCCCTTTATCTATAAGTATATACCTTTTGGGGGGGATAGGGGAACGCTTTATGGGTTTTCTACCTCACCCCCTCGGTCCCCCTCTCCTTGATAGGAGAGGGGGAAGAAATAAAAAGAGGGGCTGGCGCCCCTCTTAAACTCTCCGTGGGGTGGGTATAGATAAGTAAATTGTGTTAAGAGTTAACCCTTTTAACGCTTTGTTATTTCTGTAACTTTAAGCGGTCTCCGGCGGGGAGAGCCGGGGACTCTGAACTTTCTGTTATCAAGGCGTGGTATGGCTATTTCAGCCGGTTTGTCCATCTGGGGGACCCATTCGTAGGGCGCCCGGTAAGCGCGGTAGACCATATTCGTCTTCAACTGCCTGTTTTTATAAGGGCTGATGTATTCCCATACCGTTTCGTGTTCCTTCGTCACCTCAAAGATACGTCCCCCTGCCCCCTCCGTTATCAACGTATTTCCATTAGCGAGTCGCTGAGCCGAGCTGACAAAACTACTGTAGAAGCCGCTCATGGGAGGCATGAATCCTTCACTGTGGGGAGGGTATTGCCAGATAATTTCAAGCGTCAGGGGGTCGAACTCCAGCACCCGCGAGAAGTCCCTCCGGGCGTTACCGGTGCCGGTGGGCGCGCCGGGATTGGGGGCGCCGTAGCCGGCCGATCCCCCATTGTCGAAGACGAGGACGTTCCCCTCCCCGGGAAGCCCCCTGGGAATCATGTGAGCATGGTGCTGACCGATTATCCAGCCGATTTGCCTTAGGGCCTCGGTAGCCGTAAAATCTGGCCCGAGCTGCCAGACAATCCTGCCCGTTTTTCTTTCTATGATGGCAGTAATATCGGTCTGGCGCCCGTCCCAGATAATATTGTCCGGGTGAAAGCGTTCATCGCCGCCGTCGAACCATCTGTTTGGTCCGAGGGTAGACATCGAGTTTACATGCGTCCAGTCCCCTACTCTACCTTCGGTGAATTGCGTGCCGGGATTGTGTGCCAGGGCGTTTTTGGCTTCTTCGCTGAACCCCATCTCGTCGAAATGCTCGCTGCAAGTCCACTCCCAGGTGATTTTTCCGTCCCATGTTACCTCGATGATGGTGTCGTCAAGGAGTAGCTTCTCGCTTATCCGGGGGTTCTTGAGGTTCTTGTGGCACAGGATGAGGGTGCTGCCGCTATCCACCAGCGACTCCATTCCCGGGACGTAGTACCCCACCGGATTCCCCTCCCTCTGGTAATCATGGTGCTGCCTGGCCATCCACCGCGGTTTCTGGCGCGGGTCCCTGATACGTTCGTATCTATCGAACTTCCAGACGATTTTGCCGTTCCAGTCCACCTGCACCATGTCGAGCATGTCCTGGAAGCCATATTTGAAGTTCCTCACGCCGGTGCTCCCCATGATATGCCCGCCGGGTAGTATTTTGTTGGGCATGCCGTCGAGTCCTTTCCACTGGTTGACCACGTTGCCGTTCATGTCAATAAGGACAGCCCCCAAGCTCGGGGTCTGATTTAACGTAGCCTGAAATACGGTATAGCCGTTCCAGCATTTCTCCGGGTCGTAAATGGTCGTACCGGTTGGATAGACGCTTGCCGTCATGTTCTTACTCCCTGTATGCAAATATATACATACTATCGTAACTGGTTGATTTTTTCTACCTCACCCCCTCGTTCCCCCTCTCCTGACGAGGCTTTCAGTAGGAGAGGGGGAAGAAAAAAGAAAGAGGGGCTGATGCCCCTCTTAAACTCCCTGTATGAGGGTGGGGTGGAGACATCTAAGGATTAGCCCGAGATGGTACGAGGGTAGCGGGTGGGAAAAGATATGAAAGGAAGAATAGCCGCAGCCCGAAAGCCACGGCTATTCTTGACCACTACTATTATTAATAACGGTGATTAAATCTTACATCCCGTAGTCCATACCGCCCATGCCGCCGCCGGGCATTGCCGGAGCCGCCTTCTCCTTCTCCGGGATATCGGAGACTAGAGATTCGGTAACGAGGACCATGACGGCGATGCTGGCGGCATTTTCCAGAGCGCTCCTGACCACTTTGGTGGGGTCAATAATGCCCTTTTTCACCATGTCGCCGAATTCATCGGCCTCGGCGTCATAGCCGACGCCTTTCGGGCTCTTTTTCACGGTATCGACAATTACGGAGCCGTCTTGGCCGGCATTATCGGCAATCCAGCGAAGTGGTTCATTTACTGCCTTGCGGACAACATCAACACCGGTGGCTTCGTCTCCTGGTACATCCAGTTTGTCAAGACATGGCAGCGCATTGAGCAGGCCGACACCGCCGCCGGGGAGAATACCTTCCTCTACCGCGGCCCGTGTCGCCGACAGTGCATCCTCCACCCGATGCTTCTTCTCCTTGAGTTCAACCTCGGTGGAGGCACCTACCTTAATTACCGCTACCCCTCCTACCAGTTTGGCCTGCCGCTCCTGGAGTTTCTCACGGTCGAAGTCGGACGTGGTCTCTTCAATCTGGGCTTTAATCTGCTTGATTCTCCCCTTGATGTCCTCCTCCGAGCCTTTGCCTTCAACGATGGTGGTGTTATCCTTGTCGGCGGTTACCCGGCGGGCCCGACCCAGGTCTTCCACCGTAACCGAGTCCAGTTTCCGTCCGATGTCTTCGGAGATAACCGTACCGCCGGTAAGAATGGCCATGTCTTCCAGCATGGCCTTGCGCCGGTCGCCAAAGCCGGGCGCCTTAACCGCCAGAACATTAATGGTACCACGCAGCTTGTTGACCACCAGAGTCGCCAGAGCCTCACCGTCGATGTCCTCAGCGACAATGAGCAGGTTCTTGGAGACCTGGAGTATCTTCTCCAAGGCCGGTAGAAGGTCAGATACCGCTGATATTTTCTTATCGGTGATGAGGATATAGGGGTCTTCAACCTCGGTTTCCATGCGCTCCGCATTGGTAACGAAATAAGGGCTTATGTAACCGCGGTCAAACTGCATACCTTCAACATATTCTATCTCATACTGCGTGCCCTTGGATTCTTCCACGGTGATAACCCCGTCCTTGCCGACTTTCTCCATAACGTCGGCCAGCAGGCTGCCGATTTCCGGGTCCTTGGCGGTGATGGTGCCGACCTGGGCAATCTGCTCCTTGTCCTTGACCTCAGTGGAGGCCTTCTTCAGTTCCTCAACGATAGCGGCGGTTGCCTTCTGAATGCCTCTCTTTAAGGCCATGGCATCGGCACCGGCAGCTATATTCTTAAAGCCGCCGGAGATGATGGCATGCGCTAGGATGGTCGATGTGGTCGTACCGTCGCCACAGGCATCATTGGTCTTACTGGCGGCCTCTTTGACCAGTTGCACGCCCATATTTTCAAACGGGTCGGGGAGCTCAATATCCTTGGCGATAGTAACGCCGTCATCAATGACCGATGGTGCACCCCATTTTTTATCCAGAGCCACGCAGTGCCCCTTGGGTCCCAGGGTGACTTTCACCGCATCCGCCAGGGCATCTATTCCCTTTTTCAGGGAATGCCTGACGTCTTCACCGAATATAATCTGTTTTGCCATTTTCTTCCTCCTTATCTACCCTTGTTATTTGGTCTTCTTCGCCAGAATATCGCTTTCACGCAGGATAATCAGCTCTTCATCGTCAACCTTTATTTCGGTACCGCCATATTTGGCGTAGATCACCGTATCGCCCACCTTCAGGTCCATTACTATGCGTTTTCCATCCTCGGTCATCTTGCCCGGACCAACAGCGAGTACCTTTCCCTCCTGGGGTTTTTCCTTGACTGTATCAGGCAGGTATATCCCCGATTTGGTCATCTCCTCCTTCTCTATCGGTTTAACCAGTACCCGGTCAGCCAGCGGTTGCAATTTAGCTGCCATACCATTCCTCCTTTCTGAATTAAACAGCTCTTCTACAGTTACGTTTATTAGCACTCTCGGGGTGAGAGTGCTAACATCTATATAATACCTTAGATTTTAATCCATCGCAACTCCATATATAGGTGTTTACAGCCAGCTACAGCAGCTGAACTGCTTTAATCTACTGAAAATAACAAATATCTCCGCATAATAATATAATATGGGACGTATTTCTGCATAGCTCCCGGGGAAGGTATATACTTCTGGAATATGCAGGAGATGATGCGAGGGTGGCTAGCCTACGCTAAAGCTACGGCGGGCAGGCCGGGTGGGAAAAGATATACTAAAAAGGGGTAGGTTGGCCATTCGTTGTCAGCCATCTTTGAAACTGCTATGATATATGGGAAATCCCCCGGAGAATCTTATTGTTATGGCTATTATCAAGGTACTAAATTTAACCAAGAAGTTCAAGCAACTGGTGGCGGTAGATAATATCAGTCTGGAGATAGAGGAGGGCGAGTGCTTCGGCCTGCTGGGGCCCAATGGTGCCGGCAAGACGTCTCTCATCAGGATGATAACCGCCGTTTCACCGACTACCCATGGTGATATATGGGTGGTGGGCAAGGACCTGAAAAGGTATCCCCGTGAGGTGAAGGCTATCCTGGGAGTCGTTCCGCAGATAGACAATCTTGACGAGGACCTGACCGTAATACAGAACCTGATTACCTTTGCCCGGTATTTTGCCATACCTAAAAAAGAGGCATATCACCGCAGTCTGGAGATATTGCGTTCCATGCAGCTTGAAGAGAAGCGGGACAACAAGATTGATGAGCTGTCGGGGGGCATGAAGCGACGCTTATTGATAGGACGGGGTCTGGTTAATGCGCCGAAAATCATCATTCTTGATGAGCCGTCGATAGGCCTCGACCCCCAGGCCAGGCATATGGTCTGGCAGAATCTGCGAGAGTTAAAATCTCAGGGGGTTACCCAGCTGCTATGCACGCAGAACATGGAAGAGGCCGCCCGTCTCTGCGACCGTGTGGCGATAATCCACCAGGGTAAAATAATTGATATCGATACTCCTCAGGCACTTGTTTCCAGGTATATGAGCAGCCAGGTGTGGGAGATTGATCTGGTGTCCGTTGAGCGGGATAAAATTATCAGCGAACTGGAAAGACGGCAGCTTGATTTCGAAGAGTTTTCCGGCATAATCCATGTTTTCCCGACTGATGACAGGCCAATGGAAGGAATTCCCGGGGTAGCCAGGGCGGCCACTCTGGAGGACGTCTTCTTCAAGCTCACCGGGAGGTCGTTAGTCGAATGAGGCCTTTTTCGTGGCGGTTTTTCCGTCTATGGCAGCGTAACAGGGACGTCTTCTTCCGGCTGTGGCATTCGGAGGGGGCCGGCGCCATTATCGAGCCCATTCTCGTCCTGCTCGCGTTCGGGATGGGGATGGGGGCTTTTATCGGCGCTATAGACGGGCAGAGATATATCGAATTTATAGCCCCCGGCATCATAGCCGCCTATGCCATGTTCGCTGCCAGCTTCGAGTGTACCTACGGCAGTTATTTCCGGATGGAGCACCATTATACATTCGATGCCATTCTGGCGACGCCGCTGAATGTCGAGGATATTACCGCCGGCGAAATTTTCTGGGGAGCTACCCGTGCTTTCATGACTGGCTGTATCATTCTGGCTATCGCCGCGGCTTTTCAACTGGTGCCTTCTTTCTGGGCGCTGCTGATACCTCTGGTGACGGCACTATCGGGGGTCATGTTTGCCTCTATTTCCCTGTTCTTTACCTCCATAGTGCCTTCAATTTACACGTTCAACTTCTTCTTCACCCTGTTCATCACCCCGATGTTTTTGTTAAGCGGCGTCTTCTTCCCACTGACCGAGTTTCCCCAGATAGTGCAGACGCTGAGCTGGATAGCGCCTTTAACGCCGGTTGCCCATCTTACGCGGAGTCTGTTTCAGGGAGAGTTCCAACCCAACATGCTGCTGGCTCTGGTTATCATCATCGCCTGGGCGGTGGTATTCTTCTCAATAACGCTGGTTACCATGAGACGGCGGTTGACCAAGTAGAAAGCATGTTGAGGAGCACAAATGTCAGTCCTTTCAGGGAACGATATACGGCGTTTAGTCGAGCAACAACCTCCTCTTATCGAGGGCTGGATTGACCTTGATGAGCAGGTGCAGGCCAACGGCTTTGACCTGACCCTGCGCGAAGTAGCCGTGCCGCAATCGATGGGGAGTATAACGGCGGCCGGCGGCCAGAGGGCAATTTCCGACCTGTCGCCGCTGGTGTTCGACGGGATAGGTTCGATTGAGCTGGTTCCCGGTACCTATATCATAACGTATAACGAGATTGTGCACCTACCGAAGGATATCATGGCGCTGGGGAGGCCCCGGTCGAGCCTGCTGCGCTGTGGCGTTACCGTGGGCACGGCGGTATGGGACGCGGGGTACTCCGGGCGCTCGCAGTCGCTTCTGGTGGTATATAATCCGCGTGGTATTCGCCTGCAGAGGAATGCCAGGATAATACAGCTTGTGTTTTTTGAATTGACCGGCGAGTCGGAGGGTTATGGAGGTATTTATCAGGGGGAGAATATATAGAGGGTTTAGTAACCTTACCCCCTGTGTCCCCCTCTCCTGACGAGGCGTTCCGCAGGAGAGGGGGAATAAATAGAAGGAGGGGCTGGCGCCCCTCTTAGACACCCCGTATTGGGGGGTGGGGATATCTTACGGGCTAAGCCGCAGATGATGCGAGGGCGGAGGGTGGGAAAAGATAACAAAGAGGGGGTGGGGGGCAATTGTATACCTTAAAGTTCTTCAATTTGATGAGTTTTTAAGTCTAATGCAAGATATACTGCCCTAGGCAACCAGTCGGGTGTGGCATACGCACGTTGACCATCGGGGGCGAATACGTAGCCACCGCCGGGGAAGTCCTCATCAACCGTTCGGCCTGCCTGAGTCGCCACGGCAATCCAGATACCGTACTTCTGGGCGTAGCCTTCCAGGTATTTCCGGCATTCTTGCTCCCACCACTCGAAGCCCGACCGCCAGTTACGGGTGGACTGTTCGCCGTATAAACCCGGTGCTGCCAGTTCAAAGACAATTCGCGCACCCTGGCGGGCGTATTCGGCAAACACGTCTTCATTGCCGATATCAGAACAGATGGCCATCCCGAAGCACAGGTCATCATGTGTGAAAACGGGGACCGAATTTCCCGGTGTAAACCATGCTGCTTCTTCATCTTTGATGGTCTTTTTACGGTAGCAGCCCGTCAGTTTTCCATCGCGGATGACAACCTGGGTAATAAACGGCTTATTCCCGGGGTTCTCCTCTAGCAGACCGGCTAGAACTGTAGTTTTCCGACCCTCTGTCATTTTAAGTACAGCTTCGATTTCCGCTCCGTCCAGGCGAATGATAGCTTCGGGGTATCTGGTCGGGTCGGCATAACCCGTGATGCTCATTTCGGGGAAGCCGATGATGTCTATGCCTTTCACATTGGCCTCGGCAATATATTCTGACAGGATTTTCAGATTCTCGGTAATAGCGGCTTTCTCGCAGCGCATTTGAATCAAGCCGATTTTGAGCAAAAGCCTTTCCTTTGTCATGGCGGACTACCCTGTAAACTGCCCCGCCACAAAATCGGGCACAGCCACCGTGCCCAGCAGTATCGGTTTCTGATGGCAGTCGCTACCCCCGGTCATGAGCAAGTCGTGTTTCTGGCAGAATTTAATGTAATGCGCCGTGGTCGCGGCGTCATTTCGGGAGTGCCAGCATTCCACGCCGTCGATATACTCCAGCATATTTCCCTCGATGATTTTGGTCTGCTCAGTCAGGTCATTAGTGAGGCTTATAAGAGATGTCCCGTTGGGGTCGTTGGGGTGGGCAAGAGAGAGCCTGCCGCCAGCGTTCCTGATAAGCTCCGAGGCCTCGGGAAGCGAAAGCGGGTACTTGGGCACATCGCATTTGACCAGGTATTTATCGAAGGCTTCCTGGCGGGTGGTGACAACGTCCTTTTTGATAAGGTAATCGGCGATGTGGGGTCGGCTTAAAATTCCGTCGACACCTTCCTGCATTAGATTAAGGTCTTCATCGGTGAACAAAGGGAGGTTCTCTTTTTTAAACTCGGCGTTGAGGTTTTCTATTATTTTGCGCGCTCTTTTCGCCCGATGGTCTCTCACCAGGTGCAGTTTGTCCTTAAACGCCCGGTCAGTGTAGTCATACCCGTATCCCAGGAAGTCGAGCGAAACGGATTTAGTGGCATACGGAAAAGTGACATTCAACTCGACGCCGGTGATATAGTGAATACCGTATTTAGCTGCCAGTGCAACGGCCTGTCCCTGGTGGTCTATGGCATCGTGGTCGGTTATTGATAGCAGGTCGATATTTCTTTTTTTAGCTTCATTAAAGACTTCCCCGATGGTGAGAGCGCCATCGGAGCCGGTGCTGGTATGGATATGTAAATCAATCTTCATAAAGTAACCACATTATCTCTTCACTTCACTCGTAATATACCAGTCTTCGGGCGGGTCTTGCGTGGTATCAACTGTCAGGTGAACAATATCCAGTTTGGAATACAGCTTTTTCAAATTATCTATATTTACAGCTTCAAACTTCTTTTTATTGTTGAGGTAGGCTTCCTCGGTCAGGGCATTAGACACATATTCTTCCTTAGTCCGGGCGAGTATCCGCCTGATGGATACCTTCTGGGGGCAGTCTGTCTGAAGGATGACGAAGGTCTTGGCATGTTTCGCGGCGATACCCGCCGCCCTTTGCCGTAGCGACTGCGTGACGAAGGTAGCGTCGAGGATGACGCAGTTGCCGCTGTTTAAGGCTTCATCCGCCTGCCGGAGCATCTCGTTGTAGACCATGGTGCGTTTATCCATATTGGCGGCGACCTTTTCATCGAAGATATCTTCGTTTTTCAGCACTTCCAGCCGGATGATATCGGTCCGCAGGAGCTTGCAGCCCTTGATTTTAGCGACTTCTTCGGTGGTCTCCGTCTTCCAGGTACCGGGGAGACCGCAGGCGATAAGCAGAAAGCCGGGCCTCAATCTGGCTTCTATATATTTAGCAAATGGTTCTCTCAACTTGTTACCTCCTAAATCGCCTTATATGTACGATTCCGCCAGTTCAAAGTAGCTCCGGGCGTTAGCCATGACTCTCTCCTTTTCGCCGGGGGAGATATAAGGGTCATCGTACTGGAAGCAAGCTACCTTGCCCCGCACGTATGCCCGGTAGCACTTGTAGAAATTCAGCAGTTGCTTAAGTTCCCCGTCGCCGCTTTTTTCCACATAGGCTACTACGAAGCTTTCGGACAGGTCAGGCCGCCCGTAGTGGTCCAGGTCCATAGCCAGGAAGGCGACCTCCGAGGCGACATCACAGTAGCGGAAGCGGTCATTGAACTCGATGCAGTCGTAAATGCAGATGCCGTTATGGAAGCAGATATGGGCGGCGTGGAGGTCACCATGGCAGTCCCGTATCCTGCCATCGGAAACCCGCTTCAGGAACAACGGAGTATTCATCTCGATAAAGTCATCGGTGTAGTTCTTAATACGTTGAAAAGTGTCACGGGGAATAATATCGCCGATGTATTTCTCGGTCTGGGTGAAATTCTCATCGGTATTCTGATTGATGGTGTCAATACCGCCGAAGACGTTAATATCGCCGCCGGTCGCCGCCTGACGGTGGAATTCGGCAAGCGTTTTCGCTACGTCAGCTAACATATCCGGGGTTACTTTATTGGCTGCCAGCAGGACGTCCATCATAGCTTCATAGGGCAGCCGGCGCATCTTTACGGCGTACTCTTCAATCTTACCTTTACCGCCAATGACGGTGCGTCCATTATCGCTTGTCACTGTCACAACATCCAGATAGGCATCGGGGCAGAGCCGCCGGTTGAGTTCTATTTCCTTCTGGCAGTAGAAACGGCGATTCTCAAGAGTGGTGTAGTCCAGGAAGCCGAAATCTACCGGCTTCTTTATTTTATAGACGTAATCGTCGGTCAGGAAAACATAGGACATCTGGGTCTGCGTGAGCTCAACCTTCCGGGGATGGTGGGGGTAGGCTTTGGGGTCGAGGAGTGCTTGAATAAGTTCTGGTAGTTCCGACATATATTATCTTTTAACTCTCCGTAGCTCTAAGCCAATTTTTTAAGTCGTCCAATATCTGATAGTAACTGGCCCTGGTTACGGTCGCCAGTTTTACCTGAGGTTGTTGCTTGATGGCATCCGCCCACGGGTTAGCCTGAAGCATAATCGTTCCCAGCAACGTTTTACCGCCGCTAATTACCTCTGATACCGCCTCCCGGAAGTCAGCCGAGAACATCTCCATTTTGCCGATTTCATCAACGATTACAATGTCGCACTGCTTAGCGGCCCTGCGCAGGGTCGGGACACCGACTCTATCCAGGCTGGCAACATCAACCCCGTATTTACCTATCTGGAATCGCTTGTTGAAATCAACATGAGCCAGTATCGCCTCGTGGCCTTCCAGGGTAACCAGCCTGAAGCCGAGCCGTGTGCCGCCGCTCCGTATTTCCTCGGTATAGAATCCGCCTGCCTTGAGTTCGAGGTCGGCCACTGCCTGCTTGATAAGGCTGGTCTTGCCCGTACCTGGCTTACCGGTGAGCAGGTAAACTGACTTCATAGGCGGCACCTACCAAACTGTACATACTACCGCCGGCAGGCTAAAACACCAGCAGTGTACTAAACTGTTAGGAAGGAAGGAGCTATTTCGCGGCCTGCGGCTGTGCCTTTCTTTTCTCCTTCAACTTTTTCGCTTTAAGCCGGTGTTTCGCGGCGGCGACTCTCTTTGATTTGTTCATCAACAATAATATACCTTAAATCAGCTTTTCTTACCACCCCGGCTTTGAAAGACCTCAACAAAGCGGGCGAAAGAGCGGTCATAGGTCCGTTCCACCTCCGGCGGAAAGACGCAGGCGGGAAGCTCGTCCATTCTCAGGTGGTAGGCGATGCACTCACAGCATTTGCCCTTTCGGGAGCATGGTTCGTAGGTGCAGTTGCACCTGGCTTTATTGGCTTCGATATTACACTCCATATTCAGTCTCCTGTTTCATATTTCCAAAAATGACTTTCAGAGAGGCCAGATAAGCGGGATTAAAAGCACGGCTATGCCCCAGAATATCAGGTTAAGCGGTACGCCGATGCGGGTAAAATCGGTAAAGTGGTAGCCCCCCGGGGAGTAGACCATGGTGTTGGTCTTGTAGCCGATGGGGGTGGCGAAGCTCGTCGAGGCCGCGAAAGTAATGGCAATAAGCAGGGGGCGGGGGTCGATATTCAAAGAAGCGGCGGCGGTGAAAGCAATCGGTGCCAGTATCGCCGCGGCGGCGTTGTTGGACATAGCCTCGGTAAGCAGGGCAGTGATTATATAGAGTGTCGCCAGCAGCATAACCGGCCCGTAACCTGCCAGGGGCTCCAGGACATGGTCAGCCAGCCATAATGTGGCGCCGCTCTGTTCCAGTGCCAGCCCCATCGGTAGAACGCCAGCCAGCAGGAAGATTATCATCCAGTCGATGGCTTTATAGGCTTCTTCGATGGTCAGACACCGTGTTACCACCATGGCCACGGCACCTAAGATAGCCGCCAACATAATGGGCATGACATTCAGCGTGGTGAGAGCTACCACGGTCAGCAGCACCACCAGCGCTATGATAGCACGGTCTTTCCTCAGGTAAAGGTCGGTTAGCTCGTTGGTAACGATAGCGTTGGGAGAGTTCATGATGTAGGCGATATCGTCCTTATGGCCCTGGAGCAGTACCGTATCGTTTTCTTTCAGCTTGATGTCAGCCAGGCGTTCCCGCAGTGTTTTTCCGCGTCTCTGAACGGCCAGTACTGTTAGTCTATGGCGGCGGAAAAAGGCGTCTTCATGCAGCGTGCGTCCGATGAGATTGGAATCGGGTGGTATCAGCACCTCGCTTAACTTCATATTATGAGAGCTCAGTTCCTGGTCTTTTACTCTGGCATTCTTGAGAATTTTCAAACCGTATTTCGATTCAATTTCCAGAATTTGCTCAACATTGCCGTGCAGCAGCAGAATATCATCGGCTTTTATTCTGGTCCGGGCCGGTCTGGTGACCGCCTTTGTTCCCCGCAGGAGATTGGCCAGTTCTACTTTAGTCTCGTCACCTACCTTGCTCGTTTCCCAGGTCTCGCCGATTAACTGCGATTTATCGGTTACCTGGAGTTCGGCGAGATAATCAACGAGCCGGTATTTGTCTATCTGTTCGGCTTCGCCCTTCCGCACGGGCAACAGCCAGTGTCCGACCGCGGCCAGATAGACCGTGCCGGCTCCCACCATGGCAAGTCCCAGGGGCAGGAATTCGAAGAAGCCGAACGGCTCCAGGCCGCGGCTTACGGCAATGGAGTTGACGATGAGATTGGTGGATGAGCCGACCAGGGTACAGACTCCACCGAACTGGCTGGCGAAAGACAGCGGTATGAGGATTCGGGACGAGGCTATTTTACGGCTCCGGGCCAGTACCATGGCCACGGGAATGAAAATGGCCACAATGGCGGCGTTTATTATGAATGCCGATAGAATAGCAGCGGTGAGACTGAGTACAAGCATAAGGCGGAGCTCCGTCTTCCCGGCGAGCCGGTCGAGCTGGCGGGCGGCCCATTCCACCAGACCGGTACGCACCAGCCCGGCGCTGATGATGAACATAGAGGCAATGGTAACGGTTGCCTGGTTGGCGAGACCGTAAAGTATCTGTTCTGGTTCGATTAGGTTCAGGACGAAAAGCGCCACCAGCACGCACAGGGCGATGATATCAATGCGGATTTTGCCCCAGATGAAAAACGCCATTGCGGCAATGATGATGATGCCGACGAGTATCATATCAGGGTTGGACATGAAACCATTATACAGCGAACGGGGGGAGGTTAGCTATACTTTTTCCTCAGCGTGTCAGACAACCCGGTGAGCAGCTCCAGGGCTTTTTCGGAGGCTTCATCGCCGAGGGGAATCAGGGTACAGCTGGGTGTGAGCAGGCTGTGGGCAACCAGGTCCCGGAAGCGGACGCCGTTCCGGGTGAAAGGGGCCATTGCCTCCTCAAGGCGGTCCTTGAGACTTGACACGGTTTCTCCACTAACTGACTCTACATCATTGGGCACGATGCCCCAGGCAATAGCGCCACCCCTGTCCAGGAATTTTTTAATTTCGGCGGGGTACAGGCTTACCGACTCCGCATAGTTATAAGTGTCAAAACTCAGGATATCTAGCCTGGTTTTGAGCAGCACGGACCAGTCGGTATTACCGCAGCAGTGCAGTCCCTTGAGGCCGTTGATGCCGTCGAAGACCTCGTCCAGCATATCGGCGATTTTGTCGGGAGATGAAAAGGTACCGGTAGCAGTCGACGACCCGTAGGCAGCCATATACGGCTCGTCGATGAAGATAATGGTGTTTTTCGAGATTTTACTCAGTTCTTTTTCCTGCCAGGCGGCTTTGAGACGTAGCAGCCTGGGAACGGCGTCGCCGAGGACTTCATCATGGATGATAGCCTTGCCGTCTTTATCGGTTACGGTCAGTCCCCAGGTGAGCGGCCCGGTAACATGCCCTTTTACCGCGCGCGGCGATAAATTGGTAAGGTTGAGGAAGGCGTACAAACCGGCGGCGTAGTCGGGGCTGATGGGGTATTTGTCAACGTTATTCTCGAGATAGGCCGCGTAAAGCTCTTCCAGGGGCTTTTGCAGGTCTCTGGAGCTATCAACGTGAATGTGGTCGCCCTCGATAACCACGCCGGGGAAGCCCTCGCTGTACTGGACATACATGTTTTCCAGGAAGGAGCGCCGGGGCAGCTGGGGCCAGGCGGGGATGTCCTTTAGATAGAGGGTTATCAGGGAGCACGCCTGTTGGGGGTCGGTGTGGGGCATGCTGCCGATTATCGTGGGCAGGCAGTTAAATTCTGTACTTGACATAACCTCAGGCTTTCTTCACGTATTTGCCGATAAGCAGGTCGAGTTTCTCCCTTTGTTCGATGGGTATCAGGGCTGGTTCGGTAACCAGCGCCGGACCTAAAGCTGAAGCGCAGTCGCATTCGCGCTTCTGGGGCACCCTGCCCGCCGCCAGCTTGATGGTCTTTTTAGCGTTCTCAATATTCTGGCGCATGGTCGTCAGTATGGCCTCGACGCTGACCGGCTCGTTGGTCTCGTGCCAGCTATCGTAGTCGGTAACGCAGGCAATACTAGCGTAGCAGATTTCAGCTTCGCGCGCCAGTCTGGCCTCGGGCAGGACGGTCATGCCGATAATGTCGGCATCCCAGGAGCGGTAGAGTCTCGACTCGGCGCGGGTGGAGAAGGCGGGGCCTTCCATGGCGATGAAGGTGCCGCCCTTGTGGACGGTGGCACCGGCCTCCAGTGCCGACTCGTAGACAATCTGGCTGAGCACCGGACAGAAGGGGTCGGCGAACTGTATGTGGGCGACGATACCTTGGCCGAAGAAGGTTGTCGTCCGGTGGCGGGTGCGGTCGATTATCTGGTCGGGCACGAGCAGGTGGCCGGGCTTGATGTCTTCCTTGAAGCTGCCGCAGGAGTTGATGGAGATGATATGCTCCACCCCCAGCGATTTCAGGGCGTAGATGTTGGCGCGGGAGGGGACCTCGGTGGGGGAGATATGGTGTCCCACCCCGTGCCGGGGCAGGAAGGCGATGCCCACCCCGCCCAGCTTCCCGATGCCGATACTGTCGCTGGGAGGGCCGAAGGGCGTATCGATATTAACCGTCTCTACCTCTGCCATCCCCTCGATATCATATAAGCCTGTGCCGCCGATAACGCCGATTTTAGCTGCTGGCATGGTGTGCCTCCTGAAAATTCATCCTTATCCCCTTAATCCCCCTCTCCTTCAAAGTAGGGAAGGGCGAAACTATATGTTAATATTAACAGGGAGACCCAAACCGCATCAAACAATATAAAGTGGATAGTTATAAAGCAAAATATTGAGCTGACTGACAATGGATGTGCAGGCCCGAGTGGTAACGCTGAGCAGTATGGTTCTAAAGAAAACAGGATTCATTAAGTGATCTTAGCATTTGCAAGGGCCTTTCTTAGGCTAATAGGGATAGTAATGAGGATGTATAATACTAATGCTGACGTAGCAAAAAGTACGATATAATATGAAGCAAACTTTAGGTCGTTTGCCAGTGGAGAAATCATACCCAAAAGCAAGCTAATTAGATAAATGATGGCAATATAATCTAAATATTCAGTTATAGCAATATAGTATGTAAATGCAAAGAATTCACTAGCCCGCATCTTTCCTTGTGCGAGCTTCCTATCGAACTCACGCCGAAGCCAAAATTTCAGACGGGGTAAAGAAATAAGTAATGAAAACGCTATTGCTGAAATAATAAGTAATGATGGGAAAATCGAATTTAGGAGGTTTGCATCCACAGTTTATCGAACTCCTGACTACATCTCTCGCCTAACGCCGGAAAGTCAGAAAAGATGAGTGCAATATCGCTCCCCCTATTACCAAACTCCAATGGTGGATGCCTGCGCTCTAACCTGACATGATGGTTATCAATGGTCATCACATGTTGTGATAATGTTTGTACACGCTTTATATCAATACTTTCTTGTTGCTGATACCACTCCGGTGCCTCAGCCTCGGTTAAGAACTGTACCTTTACTTCATTTGATATAGCACTTCCTATTGCGTTTTTTACTATCTCTTGATCAAAGAAACGCGCGTCAAAATCCGTGGCTATTTTTACACTATGTTGTGCGTCCCTGAAAATACTCGGCAATTCTCTAAGCTTGTCATCAATATTTCTATCTAATGCAATATCGTATCTAGTTGCATAACATCCAAGTATAATCCCAACAAAAGCACCAACACCAACTGATACTGCAATTGCAATCTCCATAATTTTGTCTCTCCTGAACAGATATCTCTTCGTTCGTTTATGCTTGTAATGCTACCCCTGCTAGAGCATCACCACCTTCGATGGTATATGTGATCCGAATAGCTAAAGCCTGTGTACACCTCACAGGCTCATTAATTATGACGTGTAATAAATCTACCAAGTAACCTCCAACCTTGGTAAATCATCAATTACACCTATATAATATCAAAGATTATGGCCGAACACAAATCTACTTACCCAACTATAATATCACAAAAATGTCAAATGTCAAGATTTTTAAAAATTTTTTATAAATATAAAGTAATAAGTACTATAGTACGGTCAAATATACCTGATCTGCCTACTAAAGTATGAGGTGGTCCCCAAAATTCGGACAGGTGGTTAAGAGCGGGTTCTGCTCCTATAATGAATATGGAATTAGGAGGAGAACATGAAACAGAACCGAAGGAAACACACCCCATCGTTCAAAGCCAGGG